>BNJU01004765.1_pt1 | contig 36879 bp, 39 predicted proteins | sample 8539281 | NCBI WGS metagenome assembly BNJU01 (sample SAMD00202456, study PRJDB9452) | human saliva metagenome | isolation source: human saliva | place: Japan
AGAGCATATCCGTTGTTTGCTGACGTCCCATTTACATCCGTCAATTACAGAATCTTTATAAGGTATATTAGACACGAGGACCTCTGTTGTAAGTAACATTCGACGGCATTTGCTCTGTGCGTATAACACTTTCAAGACCGCCCATCAATTGACGGAACATGCAGACTTCTTGTTGTTTGCCTTAACGCTTTCGCTGGCCCGCTAGTCTGTGTAGATACAGACTGGGCAGCTTGCCTTTACCAAACTGGCTTTGTCATCGTATCTTTACTGTACGCGGCACATCACACCCTACATTAGCAGCCCTTGTGCTCCTTTAAAACCCCCTTTTGATGGCTCGTACACCGCATTAATCTGCCTTCGCCATATTCATATTTTCGCCCTGCCAGATAAAATGCGGAAATGTCGACGCTGAATAATCTATAGTCCTGCAGATGCCCGCCAATAAGGTTGAGTCGTTATCCATATTTCTTTTCGATATGGAAGAGTGTCAATGATCGTATTTTCAATCCCCAAGAATGGACTTTTAAAAATCAGAAATTTCTCAGAACACCAACCAGAACAATGCTTTCACAAGACATCATCTCTATGGAATCACTGATAGAATTTCCTAGAATAGATTCATTGAGCCACGATGCGTATACATAGATACTAGTTACCATTAGATACAAGAGTCTCAATAAGCTGGGTCAATGCTGAATCACATGTTTCTGTTTTGGCTCAAATAGGTCCAGCCCTAACTCTACAACAAATCATCCACCCCGTTGCGTTTTGAATTTTACCACCAAAACGAACCCTATTCATAAAGTTATCTGCCAATCTGTGGCTTAGCATATCCTAAATAAGCCAGAGCTGACCAGCAAAGGCCTGCAGGCTATAACAATCATTGCGCCAGCGTCAGCACTGCTGTCGCCTCAGCCACATCCCTCCTCGTAGAGGCATTACCATTTGGCATCGGCACACGTTCATATACTGCGCGGTCGCCTCGTTCTGGGCGCGGATATCATTATCATATAATACTCAGTCGCGCTAACAAACCCGAGGAACATATATAATCCGTTTGCTCCCTCTGAAGAGGCCTGTTCAATCACAGTTTCGATGGTACGGGTCCTAACCTCCCCATAAGGAGAACTTGCACATACGCAGTACGCAGTGATTTAAATCCTCGTTCTGACGTTTCTCACAGCCGATGTAATGTGAATACATGTCACCAACTGCTTTATAACAGAAGCACGCAACCGAGAAAATACATATTGTATCGGCCGCCGTTGGATTGAATTGGCTAATCGGGGGCCAGCCTTCTCACGGTGAATCCCATCCCGCACAAAGACTGAATATTATCAGATATAAACACTCTTGTAATATAAGCTCGTGATTTACGTTCATAAGCACTTTCTCCCACCCACAAAGGAAATAAAAGGGATGCTAACTATACTCCAAAATAGATGTATAACCTGCATCAACCCTTCCTTATAAGCTTGTTCCATGCTGAAGTTTATGAATATACCAAATATATCTTCTTTGAAGGTTCAAGGATTTCTTCTGCTGCTCTCTGTTTGTTTTGTAAGTTTACATTTATCCCATTGTCCAATGGCATCTTTCGACAGTTGTACCTCTAGTTGCCCTCCTCAGGCTTTCCCATGACGAATACTCGTCATATAAAAGGTACTAAATCGATTTTTTCTGGGGGTTCCCAAAGGACAATAGTAATGCTGTACGGCATATCAACAGCTTTCTGACCCTGGTGCCTGGCTCTTTTCATGGACATAGTTAACCAGTGTAATTTGCAGGATCACTTACTCAAAGGAAGTACGCCATGCCCTAGAAAGTTAAATACATGTTTACCAGAACACCATCTCACTTCAAAATTTCATCCTACTTTGGCAATCGTTTGCGTATCAGCATACAAATAGGCTGGGTCCAAGATGCACCAACAGTTTGTTATGTACCTCTTATCCGCCAACTCCCCAGCTAGAACTGCGCCAGTCGGCTTGATAATATCAAGAATGAAATTTATTATATAAGGCACGGATGATCTGTGCTACGCCATTCATGGCGAGTGGCAAGTCAGGGAATCGGGTTTTTGTTGTCGAAATAATGCGTTTCATGTAAGGAAAATAAACATTCATATTCAGCGCTATTTTACGGCTCCACCCGAATCAAAGTCTATGCATTAGCGCCTGCATTAACTTACATCGCTAAATAGTCCGGCGGACATATCCGCTAATTTTTCCGTAAACCATTTCCAGGCTCGGCTCGCTAATTAACGCCACGTGTCTTGTTCTAAGCTGTTGCATTCTTCGATGGGGTAGGATGCAATGGTGAAAGGGGCTTTCAACTGTTAAGAGGTACATCAAGGACCTCTTTCGTCAATAGTTCAATAACGGTTTTGTCGGTCACGCCGTTGGATCCCGAATCGATGCAACCGTTCGGTATCTTATGCGACAGATCGGTGTACTCAAAAACGGGTCTACGCCTGGTTTTAATATCAACGATTTACCATGGCCACCGCGGACTCGCCAATATCCTTATAAAGAATCGCCGCATCCGCGCCATATTCTTTACTGGCCGCTCCGTTACTTGGCCCGCATAGTTCCTGGTTGTTTCGTAATGATTTCAGACAATGTACTTTTCTTTCATCTTGATACAGAAAACGACTTCGCCAACAGCACTGCCACGCCGTTTACCAGGATTATTTCCTAGTTGTATCTAAACCGCCAATGACAAACCTCCACCCTTTCTACAACAATAGCACATACATCGATTTAAGATATTTCTCTATTAAAGTGTACTCTAAAAAGTAATGAATATACCAAAAAAAGCCACTTATTATCTATATCTTTCTTAATAAAATTTATGCGTTTGTGACCAACAGTATCTATACCGAATGCAGCTTGTCCCATATAATACACTTGTTGTTGGCAAGTAAATAACCAAATTTGTTACTATTGTCCGCTCAGTGACAATTCAAGTGCACTCTCTTTTGACGTGCCATCAAAACAGAAACGAGAATATCATCCAAAATAATAGGCAATGCATCCACTTGGTAGGAAAACACTTTTATAGTACTAAGCGCAAGGCTAATCTGTAGTCCTGCCAAGCCACTGGACCAGTGGCTAATCAACCAGCAATGAATCTCCGCTCATTCAATGGGCACAAACCAATACTTGTAATCCCCATATCTAATGTATAAGTGCCGATTTTGTTAATCAATTCTTAGCATATAATTGGAAGCCAACTCTAACATTTTCGGTTGCGATTCTTCTTCGCCGGACTATTCTTCCACTTACGGTGTCCAATAACAGCAACTGAATCTTCTAGAGCCGATTCAATTCAGATTCTAAGTTCTTTCCGTTTTGTAGCTTCCGCTGTTGCTTGATGCGCCCCAAGGCACCTCGCCTCACTAATTGGCCTCGTTTTCGCCACAAATTCGCCATTGCATCTTTACGAGCACCTAACTCTTGATGCGCATGTAACAATTCATCATTCGAATATCATATTACCCTCACGCAAGCGCGATGAATAAATCCTGCTTTTCTCCTTCCGGGTTAACAACTCAAGCTGAACTTGGCTGGCATAAATCGTTTCCCATTACTTATAGTGGTCTTCATCGATGAGTTTCTAATCATGTTAGCGCGGGTAACCCTCCTCTTTTCAAGCCAGCTTTTGCTCTGGCGCTCGGGTTCTTTCGGTGCCCAATTATCATACTCCATTCCGATAGCTTTACACTTCTGATTCTTTTTGCTCCCCATCAGATCATTTGTTGCAGTTTTGTATTGATTGATGCGTTTTGCAGCTCTGTTAGGTGATACGGGTTCTTCAATGCCAAGGTTGCTTCCTGGTAACCGCCGTCTTTAATAACACATAGCCAGTTCCTTGTGTTCCTCAAATAACTTTTCGTAACCTTCAATGGCGTTACGTAATTGCTCATAATATTGATGTATAACCACTTCCATGCTAAAGAAATCATCATTGCGGCCCTCTGGGATAGTGCTCTGCGCGTTACTCTATAGCAAACTGACTTTCAATTTGGCATTGATGATTCGCGGCAAAGGTATGTCTGATGCGTCTCTAAATAAACTTTACGTTGTTGCGGAAACGGTCCAATTCTCATCATGTAATCTGTTGTCCCATATATGGCAGGAAGACGCCATCCATACCAGCCATTCTTCCAGTATTAATAAGACAATACCACCTACACTGTATAATGCAGATTCTAACGCGATAAGTCACCAAAGACAACAACACACCCACACCACAGCCCCAGCTACACTATACTGTAACCAAACCAGGTAAAGACTGCATGCGTACCAGGCGCTGCCCTCCCGATTGACCTCTAAATCAGCCATATCTGCCACTTCTAATTTCTTGATGCGCCCAATTATTAACGACTCCTGTTTTGTCACTCTCTACAGAAGAATCATATGCCGCCACCTCCATCAGACTCACTGGGCTTTGCTTCTGCTTGTAGCCAAAGCTGTGGATGTGGCCTTTGCCGACTAGAGTAGTTGGTCTTTTGCGGTACATGACGTTTAGATAAGCGTTCTCCTTCCAAGCCAATTTACATCTGTCGGGACGGATTCATCTGCGCCAAGCTGATTGTAGCCTCAGTCGAGCTGTTCGTAACCTTAGCAATATAGGCATCGCCTTCTTCACATTCGACCTGGTGGCTTCATTACGACTTTGCTGAATCAAGTCCTCATAATCTTGACGCCACCGTCGGCGGACTATTGCGGATGGTTGCGGTTTTAAAGCCCTCTTCGCCTAGCCACATTGCATGCTCTGGCGGGCTTCACGAAGACCTTCATCAATACTGAGAACGCATCTCGATTCAAAGTTTCAATTGGCGAAACCTTTTATACTGACGTACTCTTCACTACGTCGGTATGTCCAAGCACGCTTGTTTCAACGCCGGGTAATCGCAATTCGTCAGTTTTGAATCTGCCTCAAATATCACACCTCGAAGCACACGGCAGCATTATTCCATGTTGTTCTGCGCACTAAAACAGATAGACGAGCCTTATTCTCTTGTAATTATATCAGTACGGTGATACGACGCTTACCTGATGCGAAAATTACGCTGATAAATCATTAGCACTCATTTCAATGGTTTTAACAACATTGCCGAATTGCTCACCTTATTGAGCATGCGCATCACTTCGTAGTACATCTACCTTATGAAATCTGTCTAAAGTTCGACCGATAACAGATTATGTGTTTTTTATCAAGATATTGCCACCATAGTTGATTAGGTTCGTCCTTTAGGTTCAGCCCGCCAGGAGAATAAAAATCTAAGTTTTATTCTGACGACCTAAATGATATACAATTCCAGCTTTATGGTCAAAGAACCATTCGCATCGCCGCTTCTTATGCGGCTGCAAACACGAAACTCCGCATCCCCTCCAACAGTGATCTTCCACTTTCCGCTGGCACCATAATAAGCTGTACCCCATTGGGGCCTGAGTTGAAACATCGGTTTTTCATACCCGTTAAATAGGTCAGAATCCGAATCCTTTAATGTTCATCATTAGCCCCCATTAATGCCGTAACCCCTTCATTTCACTGCGTTCCATGACGCGCTTCAATACGTCGTCAGATAACAAATCTAAATAGCCGCCAGACGTTTGAATTCAGGGCATTTTAAATTGACGCACTGCATCAACATCCGTCACCGTATCATCATAAGCGTAGATAATCACCTGCCGCCAGATAATAGGCGTCGCTCTGCCAGATTAACAGCGGGACTGGTCTGCTTCGTTAACCGATGGCATGATAAAAGGTAGATTACTCACTGCTTCAGCTTGTGTTTCTCGAAGCCGCAATTTTCGAACCGCTACATCTGCATAAACGGCCATTGGTCGTACCAATTAGATTCACCAGATACGGGTATTCTTGTTGCTTCACGCTTACGTAAGTTATTTTTATTGCTCAATAATTCCCATAACTCAGATTCCAGTTCATTATACCAGCAATAACCAACAAACTCTTCAAACGGAACATAATTCAACAATGTCATTATGCATACGCGTACCATGCCAACATCCCTTAGGTCCAGACTCCTTACGATGCAGGCTGGTTACCTGCATAGACTATAAAGGTCTTACTGCGGCACCTGGCGCTTTGTGGATATGACCCTAATACCCCAATAATCACTGGCACGCTGATATCGATAAATTACAGCTGTTATCTGTAGTCTTCACTACTAAACTAGCACCAACGGTACCGGCTGCGCCAACACCGAGGAAAACTCCTTCATTCAAAACTTTATTGAGATGCAAAATTGGGTCTATTCGTTACCATGACCTGTTGATGCCTAGCACCCCCGCTGTCAGCGGTATTATGCCAGAGGAAGCGCGGTGTCGAGAATACATGAACATTCAGGCGCCGGCTAAGCCCAGCGCTGACTCGGATGATTACGCCATATGTGCAGGAATGTGGAACTTTACTAATTGATGCATGGCGTACCAAACGCACACTGCGCCTCTAATTATGGTCTTCACTCCCCATATATCACCCATATCAACAGCATAAACCGTTCCCTAACGGCTAATTTAATGATATTTAAAGCGTCACATGTTGCTTCAGCTGCAGCACGGTCCTGACTCACATGCCATAGTATTGAAAGACCCCTAAATAAATTCCCCAATCTATCGAAAACGCATATTGTCTCCTCTCATTCAAAAAAACAGATAAAATACTAACATCTAGTTGCTCACTATATAATTGTCAATTCTATATGATATGTATAAGAACAGGACTGTAAAAACTGCAGGTTGTATATGATTGACAATATGCGGTGAAAGAAATATACAATTACATTGTAAATAAATTTGTGTTTATAAGTTTTGCACTGCAAAGGCTATGATAGCACTTCAACAGAGCAACAAACCCATGTGGGTTCCTGTCATAAAATCTTATCCATTACCGTCGAATTCTAGTAATGGTGGAGAAATCACAGAAGAAAGCAGTTGAACTGATTCACACACACCCGACAAAGCGAACCTGCTGATTCTCTTAGCAATGGCAGATAAAATAAAAACAACATTTTAGCGATCATTCACGTCGATATTTGCGCTGTGTGTGATGCTCGTTCGTAAAATGCTGACGAACTGTAAGTTCTGTGCTCCATCGGCTCATCCTGGCACTACAGGTGTTCAGAATATCCATTCGCGGATGATGATTCGTGTGAAACACGGCCACGCAAAAGGAGCGGGCGCTATTCAGTGATTCTCTATCGTACGAAAAGTGGTCCGCAGCCATCAAATCCAAATAAGGTTTAACCAAATCTTACGCGTATTAAAGAACAAATTCGCGAAGAAGTGATGAGCTTAGAAATTTGTTGTTCCTTGCGGTTTGTTAGCCTATGAACCAAAGCGCTTCAATTAAAAAGTGAGGCGTCTACAAGAGTGCCATTTCCAATGATTGAGCGGCGCAAAGTCATTTTCACAGCCTCTGCACTACTCCTCCCTATGAGGGACAAGATGTTTTACTATCGACAATGCTAAAAAGCAGGCATCCGTGATGTTTTGCTCTGGTGGCATTTCGGTCTCAATGAAACGATTGGGACAACGCGTAGAAATGGCCTTTGAGTTAAAGAGACTCAGCATTGATTCCATACCGTCAAATATATTAAATCCCGTTTAGGGTGCTCCATTTGAAGATAGCAAAGGCCTTAAAACCTAACCGATCTTACGTACACTTTGCACGGTATTCCGCTTTATTATTTTGCAAAGCATTGATTCGCACCGCTGGGATGGTCGTGATAAATCTTCGTGATTTACAATCCTACGCACTCAAGGTGGTCTTAATGTGGTATTATGGTAGGGCAGTTACTTTAACAACAGGTGGTGATCCCTCAAGACGATTTACAAATGATTGATGATTTGGAATGCTCAACTGCAGCCGTTCAACTATAAGCCAACGGTTATACAAATCACGCAGTGGATTTTCTCAAATTCCACTACTTACGAAAAACTGTAGCACTGTCGTGTGTTTACGACATGTTTACATATAATCCCCTAGCTAGTTGCTGTCTAGCTAGTGCTTTTTCTTTATTCAACATGTACCTTTAATTCGCAGCGCAAGTTATAAATTGCTTGCCCATTTTGTATTGTACCTTCAATTGGTTCAGGATGCTCATCATAATCAACATTGATCATATTGTGCACCATTGGCACATACGCATCAACCTCTAAATTTCCATGGTCGATTATGTCGACTATATACACCTTTATAACGAAGTTCATCGCCACCTGGTTCATCAACCTTCAAATCAAAAGAACTGCATCATAATCACTTTTTGACACTGTCATTATCTATAAATAACTGATTCTTTTGTCATCAGGGCTTACATAATACCAATCTGTTGCTTGAGCTGTATGTGAGAAAACGTCATGAGACAAAAACAGACCATCAACTAGCATAAGCAACTTCATATTAGCACTTTCTCTCAACCCATATAATTAAAAGTTCTATAATAAACATCGATAAATATTTTATAGAGAAGATACTTTCTCCTCATTATCATATCCAGAAGTACGCTATTTATCAATGTGATAAACAAATTATCATTCATACTAAAATTTCATAGATATTCTAGTAGTCTTTACTATTTTCATGCTTATAATTACGCTATCAAATGATAACCATAAAGTAAATATTTCCTGATTGCAGCTTACGTATTTATCTCCCGACAAGTAATACTAACCCCCAAACCTACTACTTGTTTAAAATACATAGGTCATTTGATGTTAATCTAACACTCCCTTACAGGAAAAGGACTCCATTCAGAGTCCTTTTTCGATAGAGTAGCTGCCCTAATTAGCTGCCCTCCTTTACTGGACAGCTAGTAAGGAGAACATCATCATAGGGCAGCTGTATATTTCTAATCCGAGATCGGGATGGAACTGGTGCCACAACTGTAATCGTCTCTGTTTGACCATGTACATTTTCAAGGTTAAAAGAATATGCATGTAGTGCTTGTCTTGTGTATGGTTTTATTTCTGTACCATACATAGCATCACCGATGATAGGATGATGGATATGAGCCATATGAACCCGAATTTGATGTACGACCTGTTAATAATTTTAATCTAACAAAGACTTTGTATCATCATGCTCAATTACGCGATGATTCTGTAATTGCTTCTTGGCCAAACTCATCACTGCAACGACGATTATCAAATACGGATCGACACCTAGCTGCATTAACTACTGCATCAAATTGATGGCTCTTCTCACGAGACCACGATAGATTCGATGGATATGCCCTTCTTGCAGCCGATTCGTATGCTATTGTTTCGGCTTCACGAGTTTTACCAAACATAATCACACCCGTAGTATCACGATCCGGCGATGAACAGGACGAAGCTTTTATGAACTTCGCCGTTTTGCGTAATAACCTGCACTAAAGATTACTCAGTGTATGGTTTCTCGTGTGCCCTGGAGGATGAACGAGCATAAACGGAGGCTTATAGACCACTAAGAGTATGGGAATCCTCATAGAGCACATGTAAACGTCCTTTTTCGACCTCTACACCCATAGTCCTTATCTTGCACTCAATCTATAACATCACCTCAACATTCGTTTTTGAATGAGCAATACGGCTATTTACTTTGACGCGCTTCTTGCAAATATCATCTATAAATTACAGGGAAGATAAGAAAAACCGCTCTTTTACATAAGCAGATCGGTTGTATCTACATCCTCTTTAACTGCATATGTTTTTCCAGCTCATATACCACCACTCGTTGATATACGTATTTTTTGTTTAGGATATACTATATCTAAATAATCAATCAATGAGATTCGCCGTCTAATTTTACCCTCAAAACAAGGTCTTTAGCGGAAACAGCGCCCATTAAAAGAACTGCCAAAGCTGCCCACATCAATAGTAAGATGGAATATCTTTAGCTACATCGGAAACGCGTTTGACCTTAGGCGGATGCTCACCCAGTGAGTTCAAATACACCATCACTTTCCGGTCACAAAGTGAATCTGTAATTTTTAATTGTTATGTGATTGGCATCATAACCGCTTCTGGATTGTAATCCGTACAGTAGTCAAAGCGGTTTCTGCATCAACAATACGCGCCATCATAAGGCATCGTGATATGCCCCGTTTTTCCATCGGGAACAGAATCGATAGCCAGTGTCGAAATCAACGCTCATTCCAGCGATGCTTTTCACCTTGAGAGCGATGATTGTAAAAATAGTTCAACAACACGTGGGCACGACGCGTTGTATAAACAAAATTCAGTTACAGGTATTTCAGGTGAACCTAAACGATATACCGCACAGCGCTTCAATCTCATTAGTATCATTTTTTACAAACCCGCGCAATGTTAACACCTTCTGACAAAAAGCTACCCCAGAGACGTTTCCATTCGCTTTTCGCCGCGTTCAGCCTAGCCACCTAAATTTTTAGTGTAGGCTTTAGAAACAGGATCGAGCAATGCCCATTGTTCAATATCATTGTAGCAGACCAAAAGGACAATGCCTTATCAGTCCAAAAGGACGTAGATTCTCAAGAGGCATGGTCTGTACCCATTGATGAGCATACAGATACGAGCCATATTGCTGATAAAAATCCGGCCTTAGAAGGCATTAAAATGGTAGTACCTTGACCACGGCAGCACCAATTCCTCAAAAAGAATAGGGTTAACAAGGCGTTCCCAATGCCGCCTCGACGTGCAGCCGGATGCGTAGCCACGCCAACCATATAGCTCGTTAGCAATGCGGCACCACGCACGTAATATTATATTGACGCAAATGAACGGTGGACAACAACTGCCCGCTTGAATACCTACAACTGTATTTTCAGGTTCATAACAATTAGAAAAATAATATTGAAGAACGGATCTTCTTTTGGTTCAAAGCAATACGCCCATAAAAGCCTCAGCTTGTGGCGTATCTTGCGCTATGCAATTCTAAAATCCATACTACTTCCTTTCTATGATTACGGTAGTAACTGCAACTATTGTATTGAATAACTATATCTATTACTGACAAAAATATATACTCTCTACCCTTTATTATAACGGAAAAAGAGTGGCACCATATAGTACCACTCTCACAATCATATTAGATTAAACTAATTATTTACCGCCTGTGGCATTATCTGCCTCATTAGCATATATCAGCATCATATTTTTCTGAAAATGATCCGGGATTATGAAAGTTCTTTTCGCTTGGCGAAGCCTGGTAAGCCCATATCTTCTTCACGGTTGATGAATTCACACCACTAAATTCGTGACGGATGAACTCATTGATTGCTATGATATAAACTCACGAATATCTGGTTTTGCCTTTTCAATATGAATCAAAGCAATTTTGTCATTTAGCATTTCACCAATACTAAAAAGCTTCCACGACCGAACAACTAATAGCTCCACCTTTTTAGGCCTAAAATCCCAATTATCAAGAGCAAATTGATGGCTACCAATTTCATCTCGATGCCCATCTTCTACTGATGAGTTTCAACCCAAGATGCTGCAGCTGTTTCACGGCACTAAAGGTATAATATCTTCCGTAATTGGTACATATTCATAGTGTAGAATATTGCATGCGGAATTGATTCAAATGATTTTCTCTTTTGTCCGGAACTTCTTACCGGACAAATTAATAGATCTTCTGATTTGCCAATATATTCGTAGTTGTCGCGGTCAGGTGTAAAACTCATAACGGCCTGGACATAAATCCTCCATGCGTTCCTTTTTACAACCTTACTAACACCTTTAAAAGCGGAATGGTAATTTGTTTTTCTACAAACATTCTTTACTACCAACAAACCGTCGAAATTTTTGCATCTTTCACCCTGCAAATGGAGGCAAAGGAATGGGGCAACAGCTTACACCACCTGGATGTATAATACGCCATTTTTCCTCAGCTCAACGAATACCATACGGTTCTTGCCACATCAAATAATGGTAGCAATTATCCGACGCTTTCATAATGATGCTGTTCAAAATATTTATCAATTAAGGGCTTATCTCTTAATTCAAAACGCTTAAATTCTAAAACAACAATCTCCTCCTATCAAATCCTAGGTTGGATATAATGTAACTACACTCAATATGTATAGAACTCTATTGAACCTTTACCTTCTCACCCTAATTCAAAGGTCCCTTTAGTTGTAATAACTTGTTCACCTTCGTTTAGGCCTGTCATTATGGATACATAACCATCCTGTTCATCGCCCACTTCAACAACACGTACATCTACCGTATTAGTAGCGGTCAAGACGCATACATATTTACCATCTCTGATTTTCTACGTGCTGCCCGTGAAGGTACCACGACATTCCTTGTCACTAGATTCTATCGTCAAACCACAAATTCACCTTTAATGGTTCCTTTTTCATTATTGAAAGTAGTCTGACTCATTTACTTAGCACATTCTCGGGTTGATTAGTATCCAGATAGGTTAATTCACTAGGAACATCTGTCTCCTACATGTAAAAATACATTTATTGTTGATTTCGCCTCTGGTCGAGCTAACTTCATAGCCGCATCACGAGGGATACTCAAAGCAGCTACCATCGGTGTTTCTTGTTGAATCAGCATAAACGGACGATCTGCTGCTCGCCATTTGGCGATCACTCATTATAGATAACGTGACCACCCCCAGCAATAGGAGCCGTAATATTAGCGGCTGCAATTTGTGCGAGATACCTGCGCAATTTGTTAGCTTCAATAGCCAGCATGTAGCACCACTACCACCACCCGTTGTGGTTGTCACCGTTTGAGGTCAGAGATCTTCAAGAATACGATTGTATTCTTTTCTGTAATGTTACCAACTTCGCGCATCTGCCGCGCTTTCAAGCTGAGCAGTACTGATGGTAAGAGCCGTTGTTGCAGTTGTAACAGTGCGGCGTGTACGCTTGCGCTTTTCAGCCAAGTTGACCTTGTAAAGACATCAATTGTTGCTGCAACGGCAGACGTATCAATGGTTTACCACCACTTGGCCTTGCGTCGCCTTATCGCCTACCTTCACGGCATGCGTAGCAGCACCAGAAACGGTCGGCGTCATGAATTCGTATTAGAGCCGTCACATTCGCTTCATTACGGAATCTGTAATGGCCATATGCCCTGTCTAAGCGACATCAGCTACGAGATACCGTAGATGTACCGCAACCAGCGAGCACCTCACAACAATTGTCAACATGGCCAAAACAGCACCAAGTCGTAATTTGTTCATCTTTCACCTTATTCTCTATTCATTGTATTGTTATATCAATACCTTAGTATATCACAAAACCGATAGAATTGTATGAAAGCTAATTTCCTACTTCATCAGATATAATCGTATATCTGTTATAATATTATAGACAACGGTATATGTCGGCCTAGTATAATAAATATATCATATATTATGAACCATATGTAAATTCAAAATATTGAGATATATCAATATAATAATCACACGGAGGATTTCATGGAAGAACGTATGGATTTAGAATTTTAAATAATGGTAGTTTGTGCCATCTATTGGCTGGTACTATATAAAACAGGAGCTCTCGACGAAAACCGAGCAAGCGCTATACAAACGCTTTAAATGCAGGATATCGCCTATTTGATGCAGCAGCTTACTACGATAATGAAAGAAGCCGTAGGAATGGAATCAGCATCTGGCATTAATCGTTCAGATATCAGCATCAGTACCACCAGATTTGGCATGCTGATGCCGGTTATGATGCTGATGCGTGCCGTTGAAAGTTCCTAAAAACTCGATACCATTATATTGACATCATGTTAATTCACCAACCAATTGGTGATTACTATGGTTCTTGGCGCGTATGGAGAATTATATGATCGAAAATATACTGCCCGCGGACTAGGGGTATCAAACTTCACGAAGATAGATTGATCTGTGATCTATCAGTGCGCAACATAAGACCTATAGATCAACAAATCAGATGTCACTCATTCAACCAACGTAAATCCTATGGGAAATAATGAGAAAACATCAAATCGTTGGCATGGCTTGGTCCCTTTCACGCGGACCGCCAACCTATATCGACCACCCAATTATCAAAAAGCTTAGCTGAAAAATACGGTGAAAACAAAGCACCAAAATCATCTTGCGCTGGCATCAACTGCAGCGTATTCCATGTAAAAATCAAATTCTTTGGAGCATATGAAAATCCAACTGTGACGTATTCGATTTCAAACTATCATATACGGATATGGATCTCATGGAGCTATTGAATCGAAAAACGTTTTTGGAAAAATCATCATACTGCTGCTGGAGCGAGCAATTTTACAACCAAATAGTTATAGTGCATGAATCCGCTCGATTCTTATCTCTACCAACATACACAAATAGAATATCCCGTCCGTCAAATTCAGCAATCAGGCTGTTCCTTTTTCTCAAAACGCTCTTTGATTTTTGGGGTATATTACATATTTTGTACGATAAGCATATATGTGATGGTCCCTGCCAATTGAGATTAGCATCTTTCCTTCTCCAAAGGTGTAGTAAAGCGTGTCACCAAAAGGCCACTATTTCCGGAATGCCATACGAATAGGAAAGCACCACTGTATCTTTGATGTATATACCATCAGCATGCATAACAGATGCCGGTGAAAGGCCTTCCAATAAATAGAACAAATGGCGGTGCCTGTTTGCAGGTGGAAATATGAAAGACGAAATAGTCGTGTAAAAATCGTGGTTAAAGCGTATAGCAACGGTAATTACCATTTGCAACTCAGTCAATTCTCCACCTCCCCACTTATATGCACGTAACACGTAGCCAGCATAGATATCGCAGAGATGAGCATAGTGCTTGTTTTGCAAACAAGATAAGCATCACTAAAAGCAAGAACCATTCCAAATACCAAAGATACGTATTTCTTATTCTTTGCATTTAATAGCATTTCTATAAAAATAACAATAAACAACCTGGCAGTACAAATCCCACGCCACGCAAGTCAAAATCTGATAATAGATTACCAAAAAGACCACCAGCAAAGGTACTAACAGCCCAAAATAGTCCATTGAGCCAGGATATATGTAAGTAAAACCATTTTTCATCAACATTATCTGGCAATTTTGTAGTTGCATTGATGCAAAACTCTCATCTCACATCAGAACACGGTAGGAAGCCATTTCACCCCATGTTTACATATTTCGTCAACATGAGATAAACCGTAAAAATGTGGCGACCATTAACAAATAGAGTGAGCATGAACACTGTAGAGGATCGAATCCCCCATCAGTAAACCAATGGTAACAAATTCCATCGAACCTGCAAATATTACTATACCTGATGCAGGTGGTACCCACCAGGGAAAACCTTGGCTCGTGGCGCAAGGCCAAAACCAAGACCGATAAAGAAAACTAATCCCATAGGAATCATAATTGGAAGGGCATAACTAAACGCATGTCGCCCTTTGTGGTTGTTCCGTAGTACTGCCTACCTTTCGATATCTATGAATTACGAAAATATCTATTGTAGATGTTATAACATGGTTTAATATCACAATACAACCCGTAATATTGACACAGAAAAAGACACCTACTGGGTGTCTTTTCTAACTCTCATACTATTATACCGATTATAATGCACGTGTCAAAATTTCGCAGGAGTCACTTCAAGTGTGATATCGCGTTTTTCTCTAGTTTTACCATGCCGTGATTTTCAAGTTTGTTTTACATTTTATCAATTGCTTCAGTACCTAGACCATAATCTTTCAAGTGAGTAGATACACCAAGGGACTCGAAGAACTCACGAGTTTTAGCAATCGCTTTATCCGCCTTTTCTTCTGGAGTACCTTCTGTAATGTGCCATACGCGCGTAGCATATTGTGCCAAATTTTTCAAGCTTGTCTGCTTTTTCACCTCTAACAATGCAGGCAATACAATAGCTAATGTTATACCATGGTCAAGATGGTGTCAGCTGTCAACTCATGACCGATAAGATGTGTTGCCCAGTCTTGAGGCACGCCTGCACCGATCAGAGCCATTTAATGCTAAAGTAGAGGCCCACACGTGGTTAGCACGGATGTCGTAATTTTCTGGATTTTCTACCGTCTCTTTACCGATTTCAATCATAGTTTTCAAAATGCCTTCACTGAAACGATCTTGAATACGGCCTTCTACAGGATATGTTAAATATTGTTCTGTCGTATGTACAAAGGTGTCAATAACACCATTCTTAACATCAGGCAATGTGAAGTCAATGTTGGATGCGCATGAGAACTTAGGGAACACTAAGCTACCAAACACAGGAAACTTACCATCACCATGCGCAATGACAACACCATTGTTCATTTCAGAACCCGTGCAGGTAATGTCATAACTGTACCAAACGGCAATGGATTGGTACCATTTCAACGGGAACCTCTGGCACACCAGCTTTCATAACCTCAATCACAGGACCATCATAGGTAGCACCCATAACGATGAGTTTTGTAGCATCCACTACAGAACCACCACCTACAGCAAGGATAAAATCTCACCATTTTCTTTGATAAAAGCTAGACTCATTCACACGTTTCAAAGAGATGGATTCGGCTCAATACCGCCAAAATTGTTCCACCTTACGGTTGCAAAGCGCAGTCGTAACACGGTCGATGAGACCACTTCGAACTGCACTGCCACCGCCATAGGTAATCAAGACCTTAGCTTCTTTTGGTACAAGTGCTTCAATTCTGCTAAACGATCGCTTACCGAATACGATATGAGTGGGTTATAAAAATCGAGAGTTAAACATAAAGCCTCCTCCTTTATAAATTGTACGCAACTTTTTCTTTTGAGTATACCATATTCCATTGAGCTAAGCATGATATAACTAGTTATAAATACATCGTAGCAAAATGTATAGCTTCTACCACATACACTTCAATCTAATCGGCAAGCCATGTATTTTTAATTCTATGCATCATCTAGTCCTGTGATAGGATATAAAAACATATTCAATATAATCTATATATTACACCATTATAAAAGCGATTCGATACAAACACTTAGATACTAGCTTTCACAATGAACGAAAAGGAGATAATATGAAACTAAAAGATTAATCGCTCCACTATTAGTGGGCGTTTTAGCATTGCCATTGCCGGTTGTGGTAACAGTACACAAAACTAGCGAGACACCGAAAAGGAGATTAAAATTGGTGCTACCGCAGATCCTCATGCACAAAGTAGCAGAGCTGTACAAAAGAGGCTCAAAAGCAAGGTATTAACCTTTAAAAGTTGTAGAATTTTCTGCAGCTATGTGAACTCCAGATAAAGGCGTTGGCAGATGGAGATATCCAATTAAATGCATACCAACACGTACCATTCATGGAGAAAACTTCAATAATGCAAAACAATTTCAAACCTTGGCAGCCATCGGCAAAACAATCTGATGCCTGTGGGGTTATCATAGCAACTCCATTCACAGTGCGCAAAGATGTGCCAAATGGTGCCATCGTAGCCGTGCTAACTGACCCAACAAACGGCGGTCGAGGCCTTGCATTACTGCAAAAAGCAGGCCTTATTACATTGAAAAAGATGGCGTGGGCTTTCAAAAGCAACTGCTAGCAGATATTACATCTAACCCTAAAACCTTCAGATCCAGAATTAGAAGCCGCTCAATTACCTCGTAGTCTTGACGACGTAGCCGTAGCGCTATCCCTGAACTATGTTCAAAGTGCGGGCCTCAATGTAGAAAACAAGGCTTCTTCTTAGAGGCCAAAAGAGATGAACCTTTAGCTGTTGATGATTCTCGCTGTACGCGGTCAAGATAAAGACAACGAAAACATACATTGCAGAAATTTACAAATCAGAAGCTCATTAAACAATTCATTAAAGATACATTTAAAAGGCACCATTACATCTGCCAGATTAATATAAAAATCTCCATTCTTCTTAGGATGGAGATGATTATAAAGCAAAATGTAACACAAAAATAACGCCCCTAAAGGTGAGGCGTTATGTATATTATTCTGTATCAAAGGTAACATCAATGGTTGTCGTTCCACAATATTACGATAACGAACCTTTGGATAGCCCATCAAGATGCCACCAGCAATGATTTTATCCTCAGGTACCCTAATAGTTTCAACAATGGTTCATATTCTGCTTCTAGCATGTTCAAAAAAGCCTGCCCATCAGGTACCAAGACCTACTGTTGGCGCATACAACTCTGCATAAGATAGACAGGAATGCCCAGAATCATGCGTGCGATGCACATCTTTTTTAGATCCAATAGCCACTATTAAAGCTGGCGCATCACGTAAAATATATTCTTTGCCCTTATCCACTTCTGCTTGTGCCGCGCGCATATAGGCGCATAATAGGCACAGTTTTCGCCGCAAAATGCATCCACTCAAGAACAGAGTCAAATAATGCGGCGTAACTTTTGTTTATCCCGAATTACGATATATGAAAATACCTTGTGTATTAGTTGCTGTTGGAGCCATTCTCGCAACATTTAATACCTTGCGAATAAAGCTCAGCAGGAACTGGTTTATTTTGATAGTTACGAGATAGAACGACGACTACGTAAAAATAGTTCGGCCTGTTCTGGCGTAATTTTAGTTTTCTTTTGTATATCCACTTGTTCAGCACGCGGTGTAAGGTCGCTATCTAAAGCAAGCGTAGGACATACTGCAACGCAATGACCACAGGATATACACCCTCCCCGACCTGTTACAGGACCATCATCGGTCATAACAAGTGGGCCTGTGGGACAATCGGCTACGCATAGACCTACAATAGTACTGAACTTCTGTATTCCGGTAAATAACATAGTAATGAAACCTCAAACACATACTCATAAGTCTATTATCATCATAACATCAATTCTTAGGATAGCCAAAAAATACACTATGTTTATGAGATAATCTTTACTCATAAACATATGTGTTATGTTGTCACATCTACTGCTTTCACAGTCAGGATGATGTTGAATATTATACCTCACCCTGTGAGGTTATCATAAAGCCTCTTTATCAATAGTGCCCATGATTTTTATCTACTACGAGAGCATTTGTTAAGGAACCCGGATACGTTCAAGCATGTAGCCGCATATCAATCAATGGATCGATGTAAAATTGGGCTGATGGATGTGAAGTACGCACTGCAAGGCCTGTACCACTAGAGACTACGGATGCAGCCATTGCAGCTGTGCCAGGGAGACCTGCGATACCAACGGAACCGATAGCGATAGCGATAACACTCATGATGACATAGTCATGTCGAATGGAATATTCGCTACATTGAAATATACACTACAGCAAGTGCTGAGAATACGCCCGGCACAACCTTGCATGCCCGCTGTCAGTGCCAGAGGATGCTGCTGTATTAGCGGTTGTAGCATTTACGCCAAGACGTTTTGTCAATGTTTCAACAGTCAATGGCAATACGCCCATAGAGGAACAGGATGTGAAAGCTAGCAATAATGGCGCTTTCGCTTTCTTGAAAGTATGTAATCGGATTGTAACCAAAGCTAGTAATCAAGATAGCTTGAACAACGAACATAATCAAGATGCCAACGTAAAGCAATACCTGAATAAGCCCATATCAAGGATAGCTTGCTAGGCACGAGTTGCCAATGTAGATGCTAACAATGCAACTACACCATATGGCATAAGGCCGATAATGAAATCTGCTGCAGAGATTAATTGGTGAGCTCATCAAACAATTTAGTGAACATCTCCATGGAGTTTGTGCCAGTTTGTTTTAATAGACGAGCTACGCTACCTGGGATTATGGCAAATACTACGATACCGATAACATTTGTTTCAGCAGCCGCTTGTGTTGGGTTACTTGGAATCAAAGCGCGGAATGTATCAACCATCGGTTTGATTTCACGAATCTTTTACCAGATTCGACGATATCAAAGCCTTTGCCTAAACCGAACGCATTCCCAAGATAAGACCAACTACAGCAACGGCTACCATGCCTAGGTTCGTAGAAACCATGGCTACTACCAATTTCTTAAGATTAGCTCCGGCCTCCTTGCAAGATAACGTGTACAATGGAGATAAAAACGATAGAATAACAAGCATACGGATTAAGTCGATGAGCCACCTACTGGGAGAACCACTTCGTACTCGCTTGATATAAACAACTTTTGAGTTGGATGCGTCAGGGAATCCTGCAATAACGAACTGCTGTACCAGTACGGCACCAACAATGGTACCAATAATAACGAGATTGCAAAAGATGTACCTCTGCGTTTGCAACACATAAATACCGATTAACGCTGGCATAAACACAGCGATAATACCAATACTCAAGGATTGCTTAACATGAGGTAATCTGTAAAGATGGAATATTCATAATACACCTCTTTTAATTCATCATCACAATAATAGGGTTATGAACTTAGTATATCATATATTGAAAAAGATTTACAAGTGCTATATCAATTTCTACAAATAGATGTATGCCTATTTTTCATTCTATACAAAAGGTGTAAAAAGGCGACCTTCCATCGGAAGATAAGCCTTATATAATCTTTAGTTATATTAAGCCTCTAGTATTAGGGACTATCTGTTAACTAGGACATATGTTACTTGGATGGGACCATGAGCACCATCTACAGTAACGAGGCTCGATATCAGCCAGTACGGACGGACCGGAAATCAAGCAGATATTTGTGAGGAAATTAGCTGGATCGTTGTGGTAACGTTCAGCTAAATGTTCCATTGTTTGTGTCATACGTGGGTTGATTGTCAGTGTACAATACAGCAGCATAGAGTTGTAGGCAACAAGCTGATAGCACGACCAGATTCTTCGCGAGATGCTTGTACTACAGTAGCTGTTTCAGCAATACCGCAGTATGGGAATGTAATACCAATATCTGCGTTGGCAGTATTGAAATACATTCTTCACGACCTTTAGATGCATCCCATTGGAAGTATGTACGTGTACCACCATTATTAGCAGCATCTTGTTCGAACAATTCTTTTAATTTATATTCATCTACTTCAGGAGTGCTTGGAAATACAACCTTACCATTGCCCCAGTCTTCGATAGCTGCCAAAATTGTTTCACCTAATTTATCAGGTGTAGTTTCAACGAATTTTGTACCAACACGTTGACATTGTTCCTTAAACATTGTCAAAATTTGATCTTTATTCAAATCTTTGAACATAGTTTCTTGAGGACCATGGCTGTAATCAAAATCCTCTACAAATGCAGGGCACATTTCTTGATCGCGGCCTAATGCACGAGATAAACGTGCAATAAATTGTTTACGTTTAGCTTCATCCATTATTTTTTCTCCTTCTTCTTGTTCTTTTCATGTTCAGCATATAAGTCACGGAATTTCTTGAACTTCAATGTACCCATTTCTTTAGATTTAGTCCAGCCATTCATAACCGGAATAGCTTGAGTCCATGTAGGCATATTGCCTTCTTTATTACTAATCAAGTTCATGCCGATAGCGCCAGCTTTTGTACCAAGGTCGAATAATGTGGAGTTACCAAACATCTTAGCCGCTGCAGTGAAGATTGCTTCTTCTGCTTTCGGACGAGTTTTTTCGATGTCAGCCATAATATGACGGTGTTCCATCAATAATTCATGCAATGGAATAGCTACTGGACAGTTTTCTGTACATGCACCGCACAATGTGGAAGCATATGGAAGATCGCCTGCTACGTCGTAACCTTTGAACAATGGAGTCAATACAGCACCCATTGGACCTGGATATACGGAGCCATAACCGTGACCAGAGATGTGACGGTATACAGGACAGATGTTCATACATGCACCATAACGGATACAACGTAACATTTCTTGGAATGTACCACCCAAGATACCGGAACGACCGTTATCGATAATGATGATGTGAGTTTCTTCAGGACCGTCAGCTTCGCCAGCACGACCAGGACCAGTCATCATGGAGAAGTAGTTGGAAATTTTAGCACCTACTGCAGAGCGGTTCAACATTTCCATCATTACGTCAAGAGCTTTGAAGTCAGGAACGATACGTTCTGTACCCAAGAAGATTACTTGAGTCTTAGGAATGGAACTAGACATACGACCGTTACCTTCGTTGGAAACGATTGTGCAAGTACCAGATGCAGCAACTGCAAAGTTACAACCATTAACACCTACGTCAGCTTTCAAGAAGCGTTCACGTACATAACCACGTACGAAGTGAGTCATTTCAGTAGGGTTTTCAGTACCTGTATAACCTAATTTTTCAGCGAAGATTTCGCGGATTTTATTACGTTCAAAGTGAAGGCCTGGTACTACGATGTGAGATGGTGGGCTCACTGCAGTTTGCAAAATGAATTCCGCCAAGTCAGTTTCGTTTACTTCGATACCAGCTTCTTCAAGAACTTCGTTCAAACCAATTTCTTCAGTTAAGATAGTTTTGGATTTAACGATCATTTTGGCTTCGCGTTCACGAAGGATATCCAAAGCGATTTGAGTTGCTTCTTTATCGTCAAATGCAAAGTGAACTTTAGAACCAGCTTTTTCAGCGTTTTCAACGAATTGGTTTACATAGTAATCCAAATTGTTAAGAACGTGATCACGAAGTTTAGCTGCTTCTGCGCGGAAATCTAACCATTCAGGAACGTCCGCAACTACTGTATTACGTTTATCATAAAACACGTCTTGTGCTTTTTTGATAGCTGCAACTTTGAAATCATCAGCCAAACATTCTTTTATACGTGTTTTATAGGGGCGATTGTCATATATAAGTGCCATGTCGTCTCCTCCTTAACGGCAGTTTAAGATTTCAGCAATATGCATTACTTTGATACGGCGATCGATTTCGCCTTCTTTGTGAAGACGGTCAAGCATACCAGCGATGTTCATCAAGCACGCTTGGTCAGAACCGGAAATAACGTTAGCACCTGTGCTAGCGATTTCCAATGCTTTTTCGCGTGTCGCACTTCACTGATTTCAGGTTTTTAACGGAGAAAGTACCGCCGAAACCTGACAACGATCGCGCGTGGTAATTCAATCAATTGAGATGTCTTTTTGACATTGCTAAGGAGTTTGAAAGGTGGTTCTTTTACACCCATCAAACGAGTTACGTGGCAAGAAGTATGGTATGTAACAGTGTCGTTAAAGCGTGCGCCAACGTCCTCTACACCCAATACATCAGTAATGAATTCTGTGAATTCGTAAATTTTGCCGCTCAATTTTTCTGCACGTTTTTGCCATTCAGGTTGACCTTCCAAGAAGTGTTGGTATTCATCGCGAATAGCGAATGCACAGGAGCCAGACATACTAACTACATAGTCAGCATTCTCGAAGCATTCAATTGTGTTCTAATAGCATCCATTGCAGCTTCGTTATAGCCAGAGTTAGTGAACATTTGTCCTAACATACTTGTTTCTTAGGCACTACGAGGTCGCAGCCTAATCTTTCAAGTACTTCTACACCAGCCATGCCTACATGAGGGTAGAACATATCAATCAAACACTGTTGGAAAAGATGAATTTTCATATTTTCGTCCTCGTCTTTTCTAGTACTAACTCAAAAAATTTGATATGTATTCGTTTTAGGACGACAATATTTTAGCTAATTATCGACCTTAAAAATAAATTTGACGATCTTTAAAGGTTATATTTAAAGAACATTTCTATATAATTATAAAATAAAGGGTAATACAAATGTCCAAGCAATTGCTATATTCGTATTTTAGACTTGTATAAATCATATCGTTATGACTAAAAAGTAATAATCAAAAATTGAGTTTTATCACACATCGACCAAAAATTTATCACTTTTTCTATAAATCCTTACTTTCGCTATTTGCGAACGTTTATCTTCTTTATTTTTCGTACTAAATTTTTCCTCATTCTCAATTGTTATACTAAAAGTAGCACTTTCATTATTATTCATCTAATTTTATCCTTATATATTACATTTTCTTATAGTAGTGGTTATTTCATAAAGTGCTATAATTTATGTATATAAACGTAATTCGAAAAAGGAGCTTTCACTGAAACTCAATAAATTGTCCCTATCTCTAGCAATTACATTGGCACTAGGGATCAACATTTGGCATGGCTCATGCACAAACTACGGCAACAGCCGAAAGCACCTGTTGCAACAAGCACAAAAAGCATCTACATAGCACCAGCTCAAAAGACTGAAGTCCCTGCAAAAAGCAAAAGAGGTTTTACCTGCTGGCGTATATCCAGACACAAAAGACAACTGGGCTCGCGACGCTATTCAAGCAATGACAGAGGCTGGTTACTTATCAGGTTATGCAGATAATACATTTCGTCCTGGTAAAGCATCACACGCGAACAAGCCGCTACTATTTACAGCAAAGTATTGCAGCACAATATGAACGAGCAAGAGCTTGCTGACCTAGTAACAAAAGAAAATGGTATTTCTTATACGGATATCGAAAAACGACCGTTGGTCCTAATGCAGCTATTAAATTAGTGAGCGCAGCTGAGTGTTATAAGAGTACTACAAAAACTACTTTTACCCCATCTAAAGCTATGGACCGCAGAAGAATTCGTTGCCTCTGCAGCTAATTTAGTTAAGAAAAATCAAACCCTGATACACCTGTAAAAATTTGAAAAGGTTACATTTAAAGACAGTGCAAGCATTTCTAAAACTATGTAGCGGATATTGAATACATAGCACAACGCAGCTATATAGCATCCGGTGCAACTACAGATTTTAATCCTAGTCAACCTGTCACACGTGCACAAGCAGCTACTATCTTAAATCGTATTTTGAATGGCGAAACTGCTCTAGTTCCTAGCAAGACAACTGCTACAAGGACGATGTAAAGCAAGATGCTAAAAAGTGGAAAACAAAAGCTAAAGCTGTAGAAAAGACGTTGAAAAAGACATTAAAGCAGACGCAAAAAGGCAAAAGCGGATGCAAAAAGCAGAAAGCAGCTGCAAAAGCAGATGCGAAAAAAGTTAGAAAAAGAAGCTAAAATAATAAGACTGATAAGATTTCCGAATCTAAAGTTGAACAAACACCTCGCATCGTTCGCCCTGTACGTCGTAGCACATTAAAACCACTCGATCAAAAACAACAAGATGCATTGGAAAACAGTGTTTTCACACAATTAAACAAAACATATAGAACACCAGAAGCATTCCAAGACTATAGGTGTTATGTACTGGCAGTGATAATCAATTACATGTAGCATTAAAAATCCAATGCAGATATGGATACTGTAAAGGCTAATTTAACAAGCCAAGGTAATTCAACAATTAATAACTACGTTGTTGTGCAGAGCCATCCCAATACAGCCAAAACTGAATACGATGTAATCGAATCTAATTTCCGCAATTATTACAGCAAAAACGAAAAAGGCGGCAATGTGATTGCCATCTTCCCAGATGTGGAAAACAATCAATTATATGCTGTGGTTAGTACTGCAAGCAGAGAAACACAACAAAGGTATTTCAGGTATTCGGTTCCCAAAGTAAAAATGACTGTAAAACGCTAATTACAGTACGCGTAAACCCAACTCATGTATTACAATAACCCCTAAAAACAGCGTTTTTAACGCTGTTTTTGGGCTATATCTACAACTATGATTAGGAAGGATATGATGCAACAAAGAGTCTAAATACACATTACGGGCCCTCATCCTGTCACGCTTTAATTACTACATCTGGAATGGCACTTTGCCGCAACAACTGAAACAGCGGCGCCCTAATGCAACGCAACCAACGGTAACGGCTACAGCAGATACATCGGCTGCAGCAAATTGGATCTGCCAATACTACCGTTGTAAATCATCAATTACGTTCTGGCGTTGTTACATCGCAAAAGATATTCAGGGATGTGCGGCCATATCTTTTCCGATGTACCAAGTGATTTTTGGGCCGCCAAAGTCAATTAGTGCAGTAGCTAAGCTAAATTGATGAAAGGCTATTCTGATGGTACATTCCGATCCCTAATCAACCGATGACTCGTAAAGAAGTAGCCTCTCTATTCAACAATATCACCGATGATGGTGAGGCGGCATTCATTTCTAGTCACTTTAAAGATATTACATCTGACCGTTGGTCTGCTCTGGCTATTGAATCTGTAGCTAGAAAGAATATCATCTCTGGCTATGGCGATGAAACATATAAACCTGAAAAATTCATGTCTCGCCAAGAGTTTGCTGTCGTAGCAGATAATTATCTACACTATTTAGGCTATACTACAGATGATCCTACTGTACTTGATCAGGTGGCTTACGGAGACCAAAAATTCGTGGCTCCTTGGGCTCAAGATGCGGTTCGTGAAATGGCATACCTAGGATTTACTAACTACGCACCTGGAACGATGTTTAACCCTGAAAAATACGTTACTCGCGCAGAGCGCTGAAATCTCTTATCGCATGACACAAACACCGCAGGCATTGGCATTCCATAACGCATTATATCGTCAACAAGTGGAAAGTAAAACAGCGTCTATCATTAGCCAAGCCCTTCATTATGGACAAGACTTTACACAATTTAGAAATGATGGGGCCCTCTTCTGGAAAGACGGTAAATTGCACATCACGTAGTAGAAAAAAACAATTTGATATTGTTAGTACAGCACTAAAAATGCCCAAGATGCAACTTGATATGGCTCTTATCTTGAGCCAAGGCAAATTGACATAAAGCCCAATTAGAGGACTTTCAATCTGATGCATTAGCAATCTACGAAGCAAAAAGAGCCTCAAAGGCAAAATCATCAGCATTCTACCTAATGATGATGCATCTGTATTGGTCATCACTGCTGATTCTGTACAAGCAGGTACAACAAAAAGCATTTAAAAAGAAATTTGGCAAAAATGTAATACTTCAAACGCCACCTACGGAAACTCCGGCTACAACCATTCAATTCCATTGCCATTAAAAACCAACTAAATAATCTATTAGGCAGCCCTTCAGGGGCTGTCTTTTTCAACAAATTTTCATCGCACAAAAAAGGGTTATAGGACAAAAAGTGTGTGTGACTAATCCCAATAAGTTGGAAAATCTGTAGACATATGTAGCTCATTCCAAACAGGAGCATCACCCCATTGAGGGATTGAACGATCTATTTGGCAATAACTAGATAACCGTTTGTAGATAGCAGCAATCGATTCATCTGTAGGCATACAATTTAATATATCTGAAATAGAAAGCGGTCTTGGTGAGTGCATATAGCACCACCAATAGACCGCTTTTAGTCTTCTTTCAAGTGAAAGGCCCCTATGAGCCCGTAACATACTTCTTAGTTGAGCATTTACTCCACCTTCAATACGATTATTTGTTGTAGGTACTGTAATATCAATGCATTCCAAAAATGTAAATAAAGTTTGTTGCCTAATCAGGCGCCATAATGATGATTCAGCTTTAAGCAAACGCTCATGTGTAGAGCGTTTATTTCCGAATTCATCAATCGTCATTTCTCGTAAAAAATCAGAATATGTCATTCGCCACGCTGAAAGCTCATTAATCCATATAAAGGCTTGATCCATTGTTTTCACATTAAATAAAGCTTTGGCAAGACTATAAAGGTCCTTTCCCAGCTAACGTTTTAGGTCTACTTGTCGTATATCGTCTAACCTGACAAAAAATGTGAAACAGGCATCTTTGGTGACTGCTATGAGGCCAAACTTTACGTAATGCTTTAGGCAAACCATTAGCACCATCAGACACAACGACTTTAGGTTCGGCAATCCGTTCCATTAAACACTGCCAAGCTCTAGCATGCTCATAACGACAGACATACCATCCTAGAACATGAGTATCATTGCAACAAATCAAAACACATAAATTTCTAGCTAAGTAAATTCCATCAAGATATACCACATCATGTACTTCTTCCACTTTTGGTGGCAATGGCCATATGGACCAAAATTTAGCGGTTTTACGCCTGAATGTACGACCTTTACCAGGCATATCAGCTTGAATATCGGTGCTGAATAACCAATTCAAGAATAGGTTTAACTCTTTACTTAATTTATTAATTTTAACGGTAAATGCCACCTTACAATATTTGCAAAACCAACGCTGAGAACCAGATTTTAAAACACCATGTTTAATACATGTTTCATTACAATCAGGACATTTTATTTGTCGCATAAACTCTTCCTCCATATTTGTTTATATATAGGAAGATATAACCTCATTTTAGTCAGTAATTACAAGGGTTAATTGATGTTTTCACCCACACTTTTTGTCCACCCTCAAACTTCTTCAGAAAAAGATTAAACCCTTATAACACTAGATATTTACTAGTGTTATAAGGGTTTTCACACACTTTTTTGTCCTATAAGCCTAAAAATTCCCTCCGCCTCTAGGCGGAGGAATTTCTCAAAGTATTAAGTTGTTTGCCACATCAAAACAGTCTGTTTACCCTTTTGGTGCCATGCACTTGCATTATTTTCAATACAGACACATATAGTTAGTTTTGTTATTTGGTCACATCATTTTGACGGTCACGCAAATTGCCAACTGGCACATACACAGTACCAGCACTATGGATTGTATCCACATCTTGTTGAAGAATCATTACTACTGAATAATCTTCTGTTGTGTAGAATTCAGTTGGCATCTTGTCGAATGAAACATCCGCACCAACTGCATCTTTCACTTGTTGATTATTGTTAATAGCATTAACGAGTTCTTTCTTATTCAATCCACCAAGATCATACAAGGATAATTGACGACCTGTTGTAGTATTGAACGTAAAAGCCTTTTTACATAATTTACACCATTTGCATCACCATCACGCATTGTATAGGTGTGAATTAAAACACTAAAGATACCGTTTTTATCCGTTTTTACATCATAGTACATGATGACATTCGTCTTATTAGCATCTTTTTCGTTTAATTTTTGAGTATCATTTTGAACCTTAGAAACGTATTTCTTAATCGTTGTATTGATGGCCTTTTCAACGATAGGGCTAACAGATTTAACCGTTGGGAATACGAGTTTCAAATGATACTGTAGTCGCATCTACAGGGAGATACGCCTACCTCTTTACGATCCATAGCTGATGCTGCATTTGGTGCTACTACTTCGATAGTACCACGATCAGTTTTGTTAGCTACGGAACGTAGTTTTTTGTTTTGCTCAGGTGTAGCTGTGCTAGAAACACGATATGTTACATCGTAACGATCGTTTTGAGTTTCTATAACCATACCATTATCCTTTGTTACAGGAATCGCTTCGCTAGCGGCTGCCAAAGATGTGAGTGGCAATGCGGCAGCCATCATGATGAGAACAGTCTGTTTTTAATTTCATGGTTAACCTCTTACTTTGCTTGTTCTTGCTCTGCTTTCATAGCAAGAGCTTCTTCTTTATCGAATTTGTGAGTTACAACACGACGAACAAGGTAGAAACCAGCGAAAATGAAAGCAAGTAGACCTAACCAACCAGCTGTGCTTTCAAATTCAGGACCTACTAATTGAAGTGGAGATTCTCCACCACCAGTTGTAACTGACAATACAATAATAACAGCTATGATTACACCAATCAAGCTTTCACCAACAATCAAACCGGACGCAAATAGAACACCACGACGATTGGATTGTTCCACATCGTATTCAGCCAATTCGCCAGCACGCATTTTAGCGCGAGCAATGAGATAACGGCCTACGAAATAGCTCATGAAAGAACCAACAATTAGAGGTACTTCCAATGTTGGAGGTAAATAGATACCCATACCAACAGCCAATGGAGGTAATGTTAAAGGAAGCAGTTGTGCTCTTAAGAATTACGTTAACAATGATAGCTACGATACCAACAACAACACCAATCAAGATGTAATTCCAATCCATGCTAGAGTTGAAGATACCTTGTGCGATTGTAGTCATCAAAGTTGCTTGAGGAGCAGATAATGCAGCATTTGGATCCATTTCAGCACGAGGTAAAGCGCCTGTGAAGCCATATGCTTGGTATAACAAGTTAAGAACTGGAGCAATTGCAACTGCACCAGCTACGGAACCAAGTAACAACGCAATTTGTTGACGCCAAGGTGTAGCACCAACGAGTTGACCAGTTTTCAAGTCTTGCAGTTATCGTTAGAGATAGATGCAATGGCGATAACTACGGATGTCATGAAGATAGCCATAGCTGTAGCAAATTGAACACCAGCCTCTGTAGCGAACAAGTTATTTTCAGAAGCGATGAAGTACACCACTAGAGAAGAAATAATAGTCGCTAAGATACCAATACCAGAGATTGGAGATGCAGATGTACCAATAAGACCTGCCATGTAACCACAAGCTGCTGCTACGAAGAAGCCGATTAATCAAAAGCTACTACAACGCCTACAACAACAAGAGTCCACATTAAACCTGCACTAATAGGTACAGCGGATACGAAATCCCAGAATGTAATAACTAAGCCTACAAGAATAACAGCAAATGTTAACATTACAGATTTTGTACTCATATCTGTATCCATGCGATGCAATTCACGTTCAGCAGCGCTACCACTCATGGATTGTAAGGAGATTTTCATACCTTCGATGATAGGTTTAATCAAAGTAATCAAAGTCCAAATCGCTGCGATACCGATAGCACCAGCACCGATGAAACGAACTTTTTCTTCCAAACGCCCCATAGCGAATTTAGCAGTTACACCACCATCTGGAGCAAGTGCATTTGTCAAATAAGGTACAAAAGCCAGCCCAAGCGATGAGAACACCAACTAGGATAGCGATACCAGATGCGATACCGATAAGGTAACCAGCACCTAACAATGCGGTGGAGAAGCCCAATGGAATTTGAGTAATACCTTTACCAACAGGGAGCCAGAAGCTCATGCTGTCGCCAAGTACTTTAAAACCATTTGCACAAAGACTGATGATACCAGCTACAGCACCACCAGATACGATGTCTGTCATACCGGAACCAGATTTGCTAGTTTCACCACTGTGAGAGCCTACTTTCAAAATTTCAGCTGCTGCACGGCCTTCTGGATATGGTAGGTCACTGTTCACTACCATAGCACGACGCAATGGAATGGTGAATAACACACCGAGAGAACCACCGCATGCGCAGATCAAGAATGTTTGCCAGAATGGGAAACCTTGCCAATAGCCAAGCATTAATAAACCTGGCAAAATAAAAATAATTGCAGATAAGGTACCAGCCGCAGATGCTTGCGTTTGTACCATGTTATTTTCAAGAACGTTAGAATCCTTGAAAAAACGTAAAATCGCCATTGAAATAATGGCTGCCGGGATGGATGACGAGAATGTCAACCCGACCTTCAAACCTAAGTATACGTTAGATGCTGTAAAAATTAGGGTAATCAGTGCCCCTAGTAACATCCCACGAAACGTAAGTTCCGGCAAATGAAGGTCATGGCTCATAAAATCGTGTTTCATAAGTACTTACCTCCGCTAAAAATAACTATAAGCTATCTCCATTTTAACGTGTTAAAGCGATGTTGACAATAAAAATCCCTATATTCTGATTATGTATACACAGCAGAAAATAATATGTACCAAAAAACTCCCACTACGCCGCCCCCATCCATCGTCCTGTCATCATAAAATTTTGAGAACCTTTAACCTTTCACCTGTATAAGAATACTATGTATAAAGGTAATTATACCCCATAATTATATCTAATTGGTATTTATTATCATTTTCTATTATATTTTTTTCTTTTTAGAATATAATAAAAAGAACCGACGATAAGGTCGGCATGTCTTTTAAGGAGGTTGTAAACATTATGGAAACAAGAATTGAATATGATTCAATGGGACCAGTCGAAGTCGACGCTAGACGAATTTACGGACCTCAAACGCAACGCTCATTCAATAACTTTAAGATCGGTGACCACCGCATCCCTATTGAACAAATCAAAGCGCTTGCGCTTGTAAAAAAAGCATGTGCTTTAACTAATGCTAAGTGTGGCGCAGTAACTGAGGAAAAAGCAAAGCTCATCGCTCAAGTAGTAGATGAGATTGTAGACGGCAAATGGGATGATGAGTTCTCGTTAACGGTATTCCAAACAGGTTCTGGCACACAAACTAATATGAATGTGAACGAGGTAATCGCTCACCGGGCTAAACAGTTAGATGAAAAGCAACCCGCTCCATCCTAACGACGATGTAAACCGCGGCCAAAGTACAAATGATACATTCCCTACAGCAATGCATATCTGCGCGTACTTTGAAATTACAAAACGCGTAATCCCTGCATTAGATGGCCTTATCGCATCCTTCGAGAAATTGCAAGAAAAAGGTAAAGGCTTGCAAAAAGTTGGTCGTACACATCTACAAGATGCGACTTTCATCATGGTGGACCAAGAAATCAGCGCCTTTGTGGACGGCTTAAAAACTGCAAAAACTATGCTCCTTCAAAACGCTGACCACCTACTCGACGTAGCCCTTGGCGGCACTGCTGTTGGTACAGGTGTGAACACACCTAAAGGCTATCTAGACGTTATGGAAACTGTATTGCCAGAGGTAACAGGTGCTCCATTCCGCGTGAAGAACAACAAATTCCAAGGACTCGCTCTTAAAGATGCGTTCATGATGGCTCACGGTGCACTTAACACATTGGCTACAACACTATTCAAAATCGCTAACGACGTTCGCTTCTTAGGCTCTGGCCCTCGTTGCGGTTACGGCGAATGGCATCTACCTGAAAACGAACCGGGCTCCTCCATCATGCCAGGCAAGGTAAATCCTACTCAATGCGAAGCCTTGACCATGGTATGCGCCCAAGTATTTGGCCATAATACAACTATGACGCTCTGTGCAGGCAGCGGTGCGTTCCAATTGAACGTGTACATGCCTATCATGATTTATGATTTTGTTGAAAGCTGTCGCCTCCTCGCAGATGCGATGAATTCCTTCACTACACACTGCATCGACGGCGTAGAATTCGTACCTGAAAAACTTAAATTCTTCGTAGAACAATCCCTTATGATTGCTACATCCTTAACACCATACATCGGCTACGATAAGAGTGCTAAGGTCGTAAAAGAAGCATACAAACGCGGTTGCTCTATCAAAGAAATCATCTTGGAAGAAAAACTCATGACCGAAGACGAATTCGCTGAAGCAGTTCGCATGAAATAAACCTCTCACATCTCTTTGACATATCTATAACATCCTCTCATACCTCAAATGAACGGAAAATAAAAGGACTCAATAGTCTTGAAATCTTCAGCAGTACTTATTACTGAAGATTAGACTATTGCGTCCTTTTAGATTTATTGAAGCAATTATATCAAGCTTTTATCATTACTCTGTTATACTTCTTAGAACTTGAAGCCATTTTGGTTCCTCGATTTACGTCAACATAAGTAGGGTAATCGTTTATCAACTCTATCAATTAACTTTTGATAGAGCTTTTTCTCTTATCACTCAACGATTGTCGGCTATATACTACAACCTGTCGGTTCTAGCTTTATCTTTATAAAGAGTAATTTCTTTTACAAGTGAGGCTCTATCATCGCTTTCAATAAGATATCGAATACTCCCCTCATTACCATTCACAAAAATAGCACTAAAAGACGTTAAACACGCAATCTCACAGTCATTATAAACTTCAACGGTCAGTATTTCACCTGAACACGTAAATCATAATCCATATCATCAAGATAACCAGCATCTCTACCGAGAGCAGAATCATAATTGAAGAAGCTAAAAAAAGTTGTTGTAGACGCTGGCTATAGGTCATTATATATATCACTATTAATGGAATTCCAATGTAACCTATATATCTTGAAGCCTTTTTCATTTTAATATATAATACCTTTTCAAAAATCAAAACCCATTATATTTGAGCCTATATATAAAACTACACCAATTATAGTGTATATTAACATAAATAGAGCCCCTTTTACAATTATGATAATGTGAGAAGATTTTCTTGGATAGTAATTAACATAGATAATAGAAATATCAGGACCACACCAAAAATGGTACTGCTCATATAGTAGTAAAGTCATCTGCACTATATATATATAAACTAGCCCCTATATATAAATACAGAAAACCATAAGCATTTTAAAAACTTTAGAAAGCGCATGTTCAATGCTACCTCTTTATTAGTTTTGTTATCTGTCAAGCTAAAATATATATCTTTGTATAAATACATAAAGTTATAATAAACCAGCATAAAAATAAGCCTTCATATCCCTAAAAACTATTCATTTTCTCTCACTAATTCTAGCTTTACTAACAACATTACAATCACAATAATTATAATACTTTTTATATTAAATTCTGCTACGAGATTCTCTAGCAGAATTTTTATTAGTTATAAAGGATAATAAAAGATTGAGTTACTTTTCCTGATCATATACTGCCGAAGTTTTATTATATAACAAGTATAGTACGTATATATTAACTAAAGGCACAAACAAACACAAAAAGCCAGAAAATACTGCTATTGGTATCTATCAAGCGTCTACATATCATAGTAAATACAGTATATATGAGATAAATGTATAGAGCATATCTTAAAATGGATGGCTCAATCGTATAAGTTACAACAAAATTATACATAATAAAAGCTAAAGAAACACATTAAACATATGCCACTGACGGACAGTACTACGTCCATAAAACCATAAACTATCTATCAAAATACTTTTTATAAATATCAACCCAGACGGATAGTTATCTTGACGACTGTAATGCAACTTTTAAAGTCTTGATTCTGTCCATCGGTTAAATCATTTCTATTCCCCACCATACATCAATAACTTTATTATCAAAAATAATCCCATTAGTTTCAATAACATCAGGGTTAGACCATAATTTGTCAATTCCAAATGTAAAAAGTAGAAGAGTCCCGAACAAAATAGGAAAGAACAATTCAGGTGTATCTACGCTCCATAGCACCTCTATTCCCCAATATATAGTCAGTAGTGTCTGCAAAACCTAAAATTAGAACTAGAAATAGTAATACTATTCCCCAGTAGCAAAAACCACTATTAAAAAAATCATTATAAACGATATTAAAGTCCAATTAAAAGAATCTTTTTATAATAATTCAATCTCATATAATTTATACTAAATATATAAAGGGTATAAAGAATAGCACCAACATAAGATATCATATTGTAATCATATTGTGATACGTTATCCCTCGAAAAAGAGATAGTATAAATACATTAGTGTCTATCCCTCAAAAAACTAGTAGAGCTATTGAAAGATAAGTTTGTATATTCATCGTAAGTGTTTTTAAATTTACTTACATATTGAATTAACTCTACTACTTCAATCTTAAACTTTACTGAATTCATCAACTAAAAACTGTCTCATACTTTTAAATCTTCATCTAAATACCAATGATTTAATAAGTCTCACTATTCTATCAAGCCACTGCTTATGGCCTTTATCATAACTTAACGACGAATAAACCTCTGGTGTAATTAATTTGTCTATATAATACTTATCTTTATCCGATAATGTATTAACAGCCTCAATATTACTACCATATAGCGACACTAATTGCGCATTACTTATGTACTGATCAAACAAAGGGGTATCATTATAAATCATGCGCATCTTATTTGATTCTACATCAATAATATAAATGGCTCGTTCACCTAATACATAAAGTGTTTTATCCTCCAATAATTTAGCATAAACCCTCACTTCAAGTGATATATTCTTACTCCTATCCTCTAACTCCAACTACTGGATATCGACTAAATTGATAGTTACCAATTGCAACAATTTCCTTACTGGATTTTGATAAAAATTTGAGTGTAGCTCCAGAGATATATATAAACTAAAACTTAATATGGCTACAATCCCTATCATCACTCTTATATCAAAAATATATTTGAATTTTCTCATCACTTAATTTCCAATTAATAAATCAACCCACTGTTTATCAATGTCACGTAAACGTCCGTAATCAAATATTTGATCACTTTCGATTTATAGCTCTTTTTTACTTTAGTTTTTATCAATCTTTTGAAAGTTGAGATAAAAATGATAACCGAATCACCAGATGCTTCAAACTATTGAATTGATAACTTGCTCATGGACAGCATTCTTCTTATATGGATTTGGATAAAACGAGATTTCTATAAAGGATAATTTATTTTCAAATATATAGACGCCATATTCACCAACAACATAGGTCTTAGTATTTGTGGAGGTAGCACTATAAACAAAAGACTCTATATTCTTTTGTTCATATGCATTATAAAGACCTCCATCTGCTAGTACCACATATTTTCCCAAACCAATAATATGTATAGGATTATTTCTACTTAAATCTGCCCAAAAGACAGAATTTAGCTGAAATGTTAAGCATACTAGAAGGCTAATAAAAACAGTTCTAATAAACATTTTCTTTATAATATATCCCTCCACCAGCTACTTTTGCGTAAATTAAAAACCGATAAAAGTACTATATCAAGCAAAAGCACTAAAAATCATCATATTGACTCATAACGCAATATACATCAAATTGACGTGGCTGCATCGATCCACTCGTTACTTTTATTACTTCATTCTCCCAATATGGTAATACTTCTTCCCAAAAGACTGACATAGCTAAGGATTGTAATGTTAGATTTCTACAAAATAACTCATCAACATTTTTAAAGATTATCAGAATAGATTTATTTCTATCCCAAAACGCTAAATCTCTCATCCAATCGGAAAAAGCAGCCCAATTATCAACCCGTGTAGGAAAGTTAAAATGAGCATCTATATGAAAACCAGAACTTATCTTCTGTTGATATGCTTTTTACAATCAAGTTCTAAAAACAGAATCATAGTTATTATGTAGATTATCCATTTCTATAAATCCGTCATGAGAGACATATGTTAATTTATTTATATTTTCTACCAGCTTGTAACCTCTATTATTAAGAGTTCATTTCTAATATATCACAACTCTATATAACTTCATATATTAAAACGAGGTATCGTGGCAAAATACAATACCTCGTTTATATTATGAACTTTAACCATCTAAAATTGTTTAAATATTATAGCTATTAATATAGCAAAGCTACTACCTAAGCCACTCCATC
>BNJU01004512.1_pt1 | contig 36877 bp, 46 predicted proteins | sample 8539281 | NCBI WGS metagenome assembly BNJU01 (sample SAMD00202456, study PRJDB9452) | human saliva metagenome | isolation source: human saliva | place: Japan
TATCACTGTTAGGTCGTACTAACAAGCGGTTATTTGTAAAATTTTTTTATTTAAATAAGCATAAGTTCTCGCTTTAAAACAAGCATAAAATGTTGTTTTCTGAAAAAAATATACTATACTCATATATCATAATATATAAAAAAATCAGCCTCGGATCTATCCGAAGCTGACTTTTTATTTTAAAAATTTTATTCTGATATATACGATATAACATAGTGCATATTTTTCAGGTGTTGTAATTTTGATATCTTCTATTTCAAATCTAATGTAAGCTTATCTGATTTTTACTTTTTAAGCTCATTCCCTTACATGAATGGCATAGAAATAATTTTTCCATATAAAAGCCTGTATATTACTACAGACTTCTTTATTACTATGCGTAATCATAATAATTTACACATATCTCTGAGCTGCTTGATACTATAGCTCCGTTTGAAGCATTGATCTCGTACTCATATTCTACATTTCCGCTGTAAAACTCTACATCATGAACAAGTCTGCTATTATTCTCAAGTTCAAGCTCTGCCTTAACAAAAGTTACGTCTTTCTCCTCAAGTTTTGCATCTGCAAGTGCAATCTTTTTAGCCTCATCGATGGTTATTTTATTTGATTTGTAATGTTATATCCGAATAACCTTAATCGCTCCATAGGACTAAATGCCTATCATACACTTCATAAACAATCACTGCATTAGATATACTTTACTATTTCATCACATATGGAATATCTCGTTTATTTAAATCATCTATCAATTTTTTCAGTAAGACACTATTATCTCCAAGAATAAAACCACCAATACCCAGTCGGAATTTATGTTTTAACATCTTATTTTTTTAATTTTGATTGAAATTACAAAGTATTCTTTTCGATATACATGTCGTACTATTTTTCATATATTCTATCTTCTCTATGGGAATTGGTGAAAATCCGGAATGTATATAAAGTCTATCTCTATAAAAATAATAATATTTTTGCTCCAAAGTCCTTATATTTCAAGTAAAACCACAAACTCGCTGTTGTTACATAAACAAAATAAAGATAAGCCGTTACAATTAATGGCTCTAATATATAGACCATAAAGTTATATATAAATTTTTTTCTTCCTTATAAAAGAAATGTTTCTCCGGCTGTTATATTCCATTGCAATATATAAAATATGGTCGGTAAAGCTATAACCATCATAAATGCTACATATAACGCAACTATCAATCTTCTTTTTATAACTACAAGCTTTATTCTCTCCTCCGCAAATTTTGTAGGATAATATCATCATAGAGGATATCCCCGTAACCGTCAATATTAGGACAGTCCTTAAACTCACTAACCTATAATTACCGGGTTAAAAGAGGATATTCTTCCTCGTACAGCCTTCTATACACCGCAGGAGGTATCCCTCTCTGATTAGATGTATATAACCCAACATTTGACAAAGAACCTTTATTTCGATGTCACCCTCTAATAGGTAGCCTTGGCAGAGGTCCGAATCTGACGTTTTGACACAACTTTTTTGAAAAAATTTACTGGGACTGATATTTCACAGTCCCGGCAATGCCCATTCCCGTATTAATATTTAGAAGTCTCTGTCCATATATGCTTCCGCAAGCACCTTAGCCGCCCTTGCAAGTTTCTTGGATAGGCTGTTTTCAAGCTTTGTAATTTTCACTTCAGTCGCATCCGCACCCAGCAGGGATGAAGCGTATTCCCTTATGGTTGTGTCACCGTATTTGGTGGCGATAAATGCCTCGGCTACCTCCGGCTTCTTATGAAGAACCTTCCTGATCCACTGGCAGATTGCTTCATCGCTCTCAGACTGTTCACACTTAATCTCGTCCTGCCTGAAAATCCTGTCATCCGCCACTTCCTTCATAAGCGGCTCGTCAGAATCCAGCTCTTCGCCTTCTTCATCAACTGCGGCTCTGGACTCGCCCTGGTGCCTCCAGTACTGATGCCAGTTATTGTAGTCCGGCTTATTCAGAGATTCGTCGCAGGCTTCCTGTAAAACCGCCTGCCTCTCATCCTCGGGAACAGCATCAAGATCGATATTGACGCAGTCCCCCATCTGCTTCGCTTCCTCGTCACTGAGATTGAACGTGACCTTTTCCGTCTCATACTTTATAACAATTTTTCATTTATTTTCCTTTCCGTCCGGGAAGGGAGGACGTAGGGAAAACAAAAGGAACCTCTGTCTGTGAAGAGATTCCGCTGCTGTCATCCGTGAATGGGCATAACAATTAAACGCTGGAGCATCTTCTCTTCACTCCCGGCACAATTGCCGGTGCTAAGATTTCTATGCTTCCCAACGTCCTAATGGCCATCTCGGACTATGAGATAAATTTTTATTGGCAGCCTTTCGGCTTACCTGGTTTTGTCATAACACGAGATTTTTTTCAAAAAGGGACATGGCATGTCCGGTTGAAAATCGCCCATATACAACAAAAACCAGAGTCGTTTAACTCTGGTTTAATAATAGGGAATATTGAATTTTGTTATTAAGAACGAAAAATCGGGAAAAAAATGAGACCTCTATGATTTCCCTGGTGTTGGGAGGTCTCTTAAGAGAGAACTGTATAGCTGTCTGACAATGCGGATCCGTTTGTTAGTCCACTCTTTCTGCACATACAGCTTCCGCATGTCATAATGATTTCTAAAGAATGCTGCCCATTCAGATCTATCAATATGAGTATAGAAGAATTCAGGCATAGACCATTTATGGAGAATTTCACTTCGTATAAAATACTCAGCTGAAAGATACTGCCAGAATTTTTCAACTATCTCGTTCCAGCCTGCCTCATCTTTTTCAAATATACACGGAATAAGTGATGTTCTGTGAAGGACAAAGCGGCTCTCAGTGTGTACAACTGTTGTTGACAGAGGCAAAGGCAGAGACTGATCTGCACACAGCAATCCGAGACGCTCAATAGGTATCTCACTGACACCATGTTTCTCCGCACTCGCCGCACAGGAATAAAACAGTTCAACATTATATTTCCACTCCAGAGTAAAAAGTGCTATGGCTGCAAATATAACCTCTTCATCATCCCCGTCAAACCCCTCTGAGATATTTCGTTAGGCTGTCATAGTCAGCCATCAGCTCCTTAAATCTATCGTTTGAAATCTTCTTTACACTGCATATTCTCTTGCTGATAATCGCTTTTAGGACAGGATGATCTGCCATCGTATTCAGCTCAAAATACTGCATCTGCGTTAGCTTATGCCCTTCGAGCTTCCCTTTCATAGAAACAACATCATCCGGCAGAAGTTCCGGAATGCCTTCACCAATCTCATTTTTTACCGATTCATATTGAAGGTTTCTGTAGTGCTGTGAGTAAGCTATATTCCGGCTGTCACGCATCCTGGCATCATCAGTGTTGAATCCACGATTAGCTAACAGCGACTGTTTCCTTTCTGATTCTGTATAAGCATCTTTGATTATGAACATCAGTATATTGTCCCTTAAATCATCTACGGAAAACGGGGAGACAGTATACAGCTCTCTATCCGGAAACAGCTGGTCAAGCCTGTTATCTATCATTTCAATCATGTCATAGTCCATAGGCAACCTCCTCAGTGTTTTAATTGCTGAAAAACGGACACGCCATGTCCGTTTCTTGCCGAAAAAAAATTTTATAAAGTTATCCCGTACGGGGCAAGATAATTCCTCACAACCCAAATAGATTCTGAGTGTTTCATGAACAGAGCCTCTTTTATCCATTGATGGTCAGGGTACTTGACAAGATTTAAGGGACACTCGAAAACCTCCAGCAGCTTGTCACTTATTAGCGGAGGCAGATGCATTCCGAAGCATAGCAGGATGAGGGTATCCTGTGACGGCTCCGTCTCGCCTTTGACTATCCTGCTGAGAGTCTTTGGGTCACGGTCAATCACCTTACCAATCTCCGTATATTTTACTTTACGCCAGTCCATAATCAGCTGTATGCACTGGAGCGGATCATCCGTCATCTGTTTTCGGATAGCCAGTTCTTCCTCCTGCTGCTTCTTCCAGTATGCGACCTGCCTTGCCTGCGGAGCGTTCTGATATCCGTTATGAAAATGAATCTCAAATGTAATATCACTGTCTTCCCGGTTCAGGAAGCAGGCCGTGTGGTATTCGTTTTCTGAGCCAACCCTGCTTGTTACCTTCATGTCGAAGGCAAGGCAGCACTCGTCCATATGGGTTCTTGCATAGTCTGTCAGCTGCAGATCTCCGAACTCATCCGGCTGCACATACAACGGAGCATTATAAACATAATGATTGTCCACGAAGAGGTAGTCACCGCTTGCGGTCAGCTGCCGCAGTTCCGGATTTATAAATCTCTCAATGGCCGCGTCCTGTGCCGAAAGAGAAAAGGTCTGATTGACCTTGATGGCTCCTTTACGGAAACTATGTGGGCGGACATAGTGCCCGTCAACATATGTTAAGGTTCCAATTGCCTCCTCGAATCCCAGTTCAACCAGACGGATCTTGGCAGCCTGCTTGGATACGACAAAGTCAGTTTCCAGCTGGCTGATAACCATCTCCATAACATCGAAGGTATGATTCGCATTGGTCTCTCGCATGAAGCGTCCGATGTATTCGTTCGCCTTTGCCTTGAACGGCTCGGCAGGCATCTGAATCCTCGGTGCAAGCTGATTGGCCTGCTTCTCTATTTGCTCTGTCGTGCTTTTCGCCGTGCCGGATGCCGCGCCGCCGATCACTTCGCAGCTTATATGGGAAGCGTCAGCATTAAACAGTCGTTCAAGCTCGAATACCTTCTTATGATTATCCCAGTGGACTCATTCGTGGATGATCGTATTATTTACTGAACCGAGATTCTGCAGCAGGAACATATCCGGCTCAACGAGTATTGTCTTCCCCGGAATGCGAACAGGGACATTTTTGCCCTTTTCCTCATCATAAAGTTCAGCATCTGTATCCGTAAAATAGAGCTGGCCGAAAACAGACAGATCATCCCGGATATGTCTCTGCTTTACTGTCAGACCAAGCTTTTCTGCTATCTTAAGTGGATCTACAAAGACCGGAGCCTCCCCGTGAGGTGTAATCTTAAGTGCCTCCGGATAGTTCTCTTCCAGAAAGTCGTGCGCTGCCTTTTCAAGCTGATCATAGGGAATATAGGGAACAAGGGCATCGGTCATGGGATTAGCCGGTACCTTCTGCGGATTATATACAGATATCCTGTCAAAATCTATCTCCCAGTCGTCCAGTCCGCATTTAAGGTCACCCTCACAGGGTATGCGGAGCCAGATAGAACATTCGTCGTTTTCGTCATAATGATAATCGCCTTCACCGACAGACAGATCTATCTCGAAACCTACGTCAAAGGCGACATGCATTCCCGGAAGGTCACTTACATATACACACTGTATCCGTCCGTCAACGACCTCTACCGCACCTATCCTGTGGACACTGCGGGTGCGCAGATCGAGCGACTCCCAGTTCTCAGCAACATACTTTTCAGCAGCATCATACAGACCGTTATAACATTTGTTCTCCACATATTCTTGAATGAATGGACTGTTGCCATATGCAATCTGCTCTCCCTTTATAAATTCAATGCATTAATATCCATTTTTTTGCCGGATAAATAATGGTCATATACCATCTTCGCCGGAACAAATCTCACTTTGATATTCTGAAGTCCAAGTTTTTCCAACATATCCATCTTGGCTTCACCTTTGTCAATAATTTCGTCGCTTTCTGTCGGCATAAGGAAACAGTTTTTCACTTCGGTAAAGCCATGATCGGAGATAAACTGCTGATACGCCAGCTGATATAGATACTGCTTGGTTACGGATTCAATTCCCGGCTGTGACTTCGGCTGCTGCCCCGGTTCAAGCAATGCATTATAGTATTTCGCATCAAAAATAATGAATTTGTCTCCTGTGATGCTTATGAGATCTGGAATAAGCGTATCATTTGCAGTTTTTCCTGTTGCTGTCCAGATTGGCTTTTCAATCAGATCAATAAGCTTTTCATTACGGATGTATTCCGGTTTGAGCGGAGTCGGGAGGCTTATCGTCCCAAGCTGCTTCTCAAGCTGATTGTCCATAATCTCGGCACAGACCTTCTCCCACACGAGGTTGAAACTGTTTGTACCAAACATAGACAGGCAGTCCGTGTCATATAAGTTCCCGCTATGATCAATATAGGCATATATGGTTTTCAAAACAAGCTGTTTCCTGGTGTTAAACTGCGTGCTCAGCTCCTTTCAATTCGATAAAGGATATATTCTTTTTCTCCGAATTCATCCAGTTCCTCCTCTGTCAGATCTATCTCTGTTATTTCAAAGAGATCCAGCAGGTCGGCATCCTTCATTTCCTTTGAAGCTTTAGTCAGAATACACTCATGAAGCCTCTGAAAATAATCGTAATCATTAGTGATCCTTTTCTTTGTCTGCAGGTCGATGTAATACGGTCTGTTGTTGGAGAGTAGCGTAAATGTTTCATTTATTGTCTTGTCCCACAGAATCTCGCCGGAGCCGTTGCTCTCTATGATTTCCTCGGTATTGTTATATACGCCGTTCTCATAATAGTCCTGCATCAGGAAAAGCAGCACCGCAAGCAGATTAAATGAACTGCTCTCGCTGCTTTCATTGAACATCCGAATAATCTGTTCCTTAGAATTATATTTCTCAAGCACCTTCAGTACCTGACACAGTTTATCCTTTGGATCCGATGCATTCAGCAGATATTTGGGATAGCACTTCAAAGCGCGTCCTGCCACAACAATGACGCCTACGAATGTGAAGACATACAGAAATTCATTCTCTCCTACTTCAACATCCGCAACCTCGATATCTTCATCGACAAGATCGGACATATCACGTTGCGGATCTGATGCTTTTACTGCCTTAAGTACTCCATATTCTTTCAGCTTGCGGATGACAGGAACAACCTTCTCTTCGGAACATTCAAGCTTTTCACACAGTTCTTTTTGTGTATACCGTTTCTGCTCTCTTAAGAATTTAGAGATCATATTCCGAGACCTCCTTATTCTTCTTCGACCTTCACCATACCATTTTTGCCAAGCTCATGCTCATTGGTCTTAAGATCCCTAATCTTAATCTGGCTCTGAATATCTGCATTGAATATTCCTATGCCTTGCTCATCGAAAGCCTCACAAATCTTCGAATATCTTGTTTGTCCTTTCGCACTGCCCTCGAACAGCTTGCCACGCTTCTGCTTTGCCGCATCATCAAACAGATACATGAGGACTTTATGCTTGAAAACATCGCAGAATTTTTTTCTGTCGATTTCTGTACCGCCGTCTACCGGAACCACAATCTTGCGGGCGATAAAATACGGTCCAAGCTGTTTGTCTTCATTGATCTTTTCGTTGGCGAGGAAGTTGTTGATGGCCTTGCGGAGTTCATTCCACTCAATTCTCTGCTGTTCCTTAGAACCTACAACGACATACTTACCCCGGATATCTTCATCGCTGTCGTCGATGCCAAGATAAGTGAAATCCCATCTTCTCTTAAAAGCCGTATCCATAGGGAAGACACCCTGGTCTGCGCTGTTCATCGTAGCCCAAATGAACATATTGTCAGGAATCTTAATCTTATTGTAGTCCTCCGGATTTCCGCCAAGTTCCTTTGCGAGATACTTCTTGATATCCTCCGATGCCTGGATTGGATATTCGCTGACTTCGTCATCGTCACGGTCGAGAAGCTGGAAAACATCTCCGAACACAGCTGCCACGTTCGCACGGTTGATTTCTTCAATAATCAGCAGGTAAGGCTTCGGATTTGCAGTTCTTGCACTCTTCAGTGCTTTGACATACATTCTCATGAACGGGCCTGGAACGTATTCATATGCAATATCGCTGGACTTTTCTTTTCCAGTAATCAGATTAACATATTTTCTGATCGCTCTCCAATGATTCTTCTCAACGCTGTTGTTATTTGCCGCATCGCTGCCGTTCTGCTTTCTCGTTTTGAAGGACTCATCCGTATATAACCCGAGAAGTACCGGCAACCTGGTCAGTCCATCATCCTTGAATTTCTCATAAAGCAAATCATACTTCTCCTGTGCCGTCAGACTGTTGTCATTAAGTACTGCAATAACTTCCTTGGTATCAGCATCTAACCCGATTGAAGAAAAACCATCAACCATAACCGGCTTGTAGGTACCAACAAAGTTGGCGTATGAATAATCCGGATGGAAAGTTAACACGTTCATAATCCGTCTCATTCGCATCACCCAACAAGTCTTGCCGCTCTTTATTTATTCTAAAACTCTTTCCTGTACCTGGTGCGCCGAATATGATTCTGTTCCTTAGAAATTTCGACTTGATACCAGTTTCAAATTTCAGATCTATCTGCTGATTATCCACATCATCAATAGAGTCATTCTCATCGTAGTATACAGAATCATCATTCAGTTTACTGATAAGTTCATTTTCATAATGGATATGATAATAATTAGACAAATAATAATAAGCAAACTCCGAACGAAAACCTACGGTATTATGCTCAGAATCATATACAAAGCCTTCTGTTTTAGCCTGAATCAAAAGACGATTAACGAATGTTCCCCTAATACTTGGATTTGTATCATAATTGACTTTTTCATCAATTGGATATCCGACAAAAATCGCGTCCTTTGCTGTGTCATTGGCCTCGAAAACATAAATACCTATAATGATAGTGCTGTCTTTCGATTTCTTTCTAGGATCAGATGCAGCTCCTAATTGTATTTTTTTCTCATATGCATTTCTCTTCTCGTTTCTAATGGTTCCACTATAAACATTTATAGTTTTTGAATTTCCGTTAGGATCTGTAAGAGTGAGTTTGCGACACGATCCTTCTTTTTCTTCTTCAGTGCAAGTCCAACCATTCTGACTAAAAAGCTCATGAAGCATTTTTTTGACTGATCAGCACATAAAGAGGCTTCTCCGATTACGATTTTTCCTTCATGATTTATCTCATATCTTTCATCCATTGAAATATGCCTCCTTTATCGCTGTTGCAATGATGTATGCCATATCAGATGGTACAGCATTTCCCACTTGTCTCCATTGTTCTTTAAAATCTCCACAAAGTTTATAATCGTCCGGTATTGTTTGAAGCCGCTTCAATTCTTCTATTCTCAAAAATCTATTTCTCCAATGAAAAGGTCCTTGGTTGGTAGAAAAACTTGCTTGGATAGTCCAAGATGGTCGCTCTGGAGTAAGTTTTAACAGGAAAGTCCAATATCTTGATTTCCACTTAAACTTCGGTTCAGGATAGCCGCGCTTTTCTGTAAAGTACAAATAATTGTCACCAGCTGGAATTTCGCACAACAAATCGTAGTCCTTTGCGCCCGGCCTCTGTTCTTTTTCTTCTTCGGTTATGTTGTCAAACTCGCCAATAACCTCTCCGCATGTCACCCAAGGCAGTTTATCACTTTTTTTCCCATGATCCGCATGAGTTTCATCAGGAAAAACAAACTTGTTTAATTCATTTTTCACGCCTATGCAAATAAATCTCTTCCTAGTTTGAGGAACTCCATAATTTGCACAATTTACGACCTTATAAGTTAACTGATACCCGAGTCTATCCGCTTCTTTTTTTAGATATTCAAACTCATACTGATGAGTTTTTAAAGGTAAAACCATCAACATTTTTCAAAAAGAATACCTTGGGAGAGAGTTCCCTTAAAGCTCGGAAATACTCTGGTACTGCGAAGCCTGCGTGTTCATCCTCAAATCCATCAGCTTTTCCTATCAAATAATGTCGTGTCTGGCTATACGGAGGACAAGGTGGACCTCCTATAAGACAGTCTATTTCTCCATATTTCTTTTTTTATTTTAGAAAAATCAATATCTCTTATATCGCCACAGAAAACCTCATTGGCAATATTATTCTTCATCAAAGTATCACATGCTGTCTGCCATACATCTGTAGCAAACAGAGTTTGAAAACCAGCCTTTTCAAATCCTATTTCTAATCCGCCAGCTCCGGAGAATAAACTTATGATCTTAGGCTTGTCTAAATCCATTTGCATAATTCCTCCACAACTTTTTTGGCTAACAGAGGTGGTACAGCATTCCCAATCTGCTTGTGCTGCGAATAAACACTTCCAAAAAACGTATAATCGTCCGGAAAAGTTTGTATTGCTGCTAGTTCTTTTATACTCAACCTTCTATTTTCCCAATGGAAGGGTCCCTCCCAATGTCCCGGACTAGCAATAACTGTCCAAGATGGGAGAAAAGGATGAAGTTTTAACAAGGAAAGCCAGTAACGTTTTCCAGCAACAAAAACCGGATTAGGATATCCAGCTCGCGCAGTTAACGCAATGTAATTTTTACCAAATGGAACACATGTAAGCTCCTTTTCCCACTTGCCTTCTGTAGTGAGATTTTCTTCACCGATATATTTCGGATCATCGAATTTACCTATCCAGTCAATTACCCTCTCGTACGGGAGTAAATCAGGATTAGATGCACATTCTTTCTCCGACCCGTTCGTTTGTATTAAACTAGCATCAATATTCTTTTTACTTGCCAGAAAGAATACCCTTTTTCGCTTCTGTGGTATTCCATATTCCGCAGCATTTATCTTAAGGGTAGAACATTTATATCCAAGTTTATCCATGTTCTCATAAATAGTTTCAACAGCCTCACGATTGGTTGGATGCAATATGCTCTCAACATTTTCTAACACAAAACCATTCGGTTTTATTTCAGAAATAATCCTAAAATAAGGCTTGATCATATTCCGTGGATCTTCACTTGAATTCCTTTTTTCATTGGTTACCCAATACCCAGCTTTTGAAAAAGGCTGACATGGGGGACCCCCGACAAGAATCAACTTATCCGGATTGGCTTTCTTTAAAATATTCGAATAATGGAAACCCTTAATTTGAGTGATATCACCACATTCATGTACCGTATTTTTAAAGAATTTATTTTGTTGCATAGTTTTTACACTATCTTCAAAAATATCCAAGCTTGAAAGCACAGGAACTCCAGCCAGCTGTGTTCCTATATCAAGTCCACCAGCACCCGAAAACATACTGATGGCTTTTACCCCAGTAGCAGAATCAACCTTAATGTTTGAGCATTTATACCCCTTATGAGTATATGGTATTACTATATTGCCTTCTTTGTCCGTATCGAAGTCCTCGAGCATCTCATCTCTCTGGTGCGGTGCAAAATTTGCGTAATATTCTTTACTAATCTTGTAGATTGGCATCGTTTTCTCCTCGTCACTTGGCATTATCCAATGCCCAAGTACCATGCTTGATGTTTTTTATTTGGTGTTTTGCCTTCAGATTTGTCCTACACCATCAAAGCCTGTAATCGAGTTTTGTTCCCAATCCACTTTCATCTTCAAGTGTGACAATTTCTTCGGGAAGATCTAAAATCCTGATCAACACTTCATTTATTGCCAGTACATCTGCTTCACCGACAAGATTTTCTAATGCTTGGAGAACTGCTTCTTCTAATGTAGAATTAGACGGAAAATAAGTTTTCTTCATTATTAATCCTCCCTATTTGTAGGCACTCTCGCCACTGTTTACCCAGGCATCAAGTTCAGAGCATTTAAACTTCCACTGTTTACCAATTTTGTGAGCTGGTATTCCTTTCTTCTTTCGAATCCAATCTCTTATAGTTCCAGGTTTGACACCTAGATGTTCAGCTGCTTCTTCTATACTTATCCATTTTTCTGTTCCACTATCAGCCATCGTAATTCCTCCGATTCTATCTTGTAGATATACTTAGCTACATTAAACTTAATGATAACACACAATGCTCAGGTTTTCAATTGTTTTTTATGGTTTTTTATAATCTATTGTCGTTTCGAAGTAAGAATAACATCCCCTCTTCCACAGTTCCCTCTTAACCTTCCTATTCGCCTCCCACTCAATCTGGCGGACTCTTTCCCCCGAAATCCCTAGCGTCTCACCGAGTTTCCACCACGGCAGGATTTCGCAGTCATCAAATTCGAATCTGTGCTGAATAATCATATATTCACGCTCGGAGAGGCAAATACGAACCACCTCTCGTACCAATTCCTCAATCTGCCCCTCAATTACAATTTTTTCCAGATCAACGGCGTCCTTCCTTTCAACAGACATTAGTCACTCTGCTCCGGAAGGATAGCAAGAAATTTTTTTCACGCAAAAAAATCCGAAAGATCTGTCTTTATCTCCCGGATTTCACCCTGACAACAGTTCCCTTGTTACACATACCGATTTTCCGGTAGTCAGAACTATTGTCAGAGGCATCAAAAAAGGGCTCCGGAAGACTCGCCAAATTAATGATAAATCCTCCGAAACCCCTTATTTCAAGCCTTCCGAGACTCGCTTGTGTCTATTTCCTTGACAATAGAACCACACTCTCCGTATGATAACTCCTCGCAAACTGGTCCACCACCGTAAGTTTCTTTAGCTCATATTCCTTCTCACAAAGCAGTTTTAAATCTCTTGCCAGTGTGGAGGAATCACAGCTTACATACACTATTCTCTTTGGCAACAATTTTAGCATTGTATCTATTGCAAGCTTATCAAGACCCTTTCTTGGCGGGTCTACCACTATGACATCTATGTCTCTTATATTACCGTTTTCGTATTCGCCTGTGATGATCTCTTCCGCCTTACCTACAAAGAATTTTACATTTTCTATATTGTTTATTTTCGCATTCTCTATAGCGTTTTGTATGGCGGCGTCAACTATCTCAACACCGTAAACAAACTTTGCGGACTTTGCGAGGAATAATGAAATAGTTCCTATACCGCAGTACATATCCCAAACTGTTTCTTTACCGGTCAGTGCAGCATACTCTAATGCCTTACTATATAGTTTTTTTGTCTGTACAGGATTTACCTGATAAAATGACTGTGGCGATATTCTAAACTTCACATCCCCTATATAATCCTCTATATAACCGTTGCCATAAAGAGTAACTGTTTTTTCTCCCAATATGACATTGGTATTCTTTTTATTTATATTGATAGAAACAGATTTCAAGTCATTTCCAAGTGCGCTACATAGGCTCTCTACAAGCTTATCACTATGTGGCAGATTGTTTGCGTTTATAACTATGCAAACCATCAGCTCACCCGTAGCAAAGCCTTTTCTTATAAGTGCATGCCTTACTATGCCGCTTCCATCTTCCTCATTGTAGGCTTCCACACTGTACTTCTCCATAAAATCAAGAACTGTCTGCAGTACAGTCTTATTTTCTTTGATACCGATAATGCAGTCATCAAACTCTACAATGCTGTGAGTTCTGCCTGCAAAATAGCCTGTGATGTTTTTGCCGTTCTTTCTTCCTAAGGGAAATTGGGATTTGTTTCTGTACCTTATCGGGTCTTCCATACCGATAATTTCTTCTATCTCTACACTTGAGAGGTCAAATCCACCTATTCTTTTCAGATGATTTTCAACTTTGTTTTGCTTTAGTTTAAGCTCTGCTTTATAATCAAGGCTTTGTAATATACATCCTCCGCAGCTTCTTGCCACAGGGCATTTAGCCTCTATTCTGTCGGGGCTTTCCTTAACTATACTGTCAAGTCTGGCATATCCGTAGCTTTTCTTCGTTTTCATCACCTTTGCTATGACTTTATCTCCGATAACAGTATCTTTTATAAACCATGTGAAGGCATCGGTTTTTCCGATGCCTTCGCCATTTTCTCCAAAGTCTATTATATCAACTGTTATCATTTCACCTTTTTTATAATTCAATGTATTATCAGTTTTCATATATCTCCATAACTAAACTTATAAGACTGTTTTGATAATCAGTCTATATGTATCGACTTTATATTATACACTTGTCTTTCTGTAATTGCTCTCAAGTAACTTATTATAACCTAGCCATCCTGTAGCTCCGTCCTGTCCCTGTGCCAAAAGCTCAATGAAGGTCTCCATCTTTGCATCCGCATTATCCGCCAGATTGAGTGCCAAAGCCTCTATAAGCGCAGGTTTTTTAGGTGAGCCGTATTCAAGCTCTCCGTGATGAGCCAGTATACAATGTATAAGCTCGTTTGAAAGCTTCTTCGGGAATCCCGGAATCTTGTCGATATGTGCTTTTAATATCTCAACACCTATTACTATATGTCCCACAAGCTGACCTTCATCGGTATAGTCGTTTGCCGGAAATGCCGACAACTCTCTGGTCTTTCCTATATCATGACAGAGTGCCGATGTTATAAGCAAATCACGGTTCAATGATTCATAGTTATTACAAAAATATTCACAAAGTTTCACCACGCCCAAAGTGTGTTCAAGTAATCCGCCAAGGAATCCGTGATGCACCGTCTTGGCTGCCGATGATGACTTAAAAGCAGTCTGAAATTCAAAATCATCTATAAAGATTGCTGTCAAAAGCTTACTTAGGAACGGATTTTTTACCGACTTTATCTTATCTTTCAGTTCGCCAAACATCTTGTCGATATCTTTTTTGGATACCGGCACATAGTCGGACGGTGTATACTCCTTCTCATCCGCTTCTCTTATTCTTGCCACCTTAAGTTGCAATACATTATTAAAAGATGTAACATCACCGTCCACTACAACAAATGTCATAGCGTCCACATCAGAGATACCCGGAGAATATAAATCCCATATCTTCGCATCAATGCTTCCTGTCTTATCATGCAGGCTCAGACTGGCGTACTCTTTGCCGGTCTTTGACATTGCAATTGTCTTTGTCTTGCACAGATAAACCTCTGAAACATGCATTCCTTCTTTTTAAGCTTTCAATAAATTTCATTTTCTACCCTTCTAGCTCCTGGCACCAATTGTTGTCTCAAAACTCAGTTCTGTAAAACCATCTTTACCGGAACGGCTCACTTTGATATTTACCACTTGGTTTGGCTTCAGCTTTTCCATTATATTTTTAAACCCTATAATAGAGTTCACTTCCTCGTCACCAATCATGGATATTATATCACCTGATTGTATACCTATATTGTAGGCCGGAGAATCTGCCCTTACTTCTGTGACATAGACTCCGCTTGGCATCCCCTCCGGTGCCTTATCCTTGTCTATATCTATTGCACGAACTCCCAGATATGAGGAGCCTACACCATTTGTCATATTTTCAATAAGCATCTTCAAATCCGATATACCATATGCCATTGATATAGGGCTGTCGCCGTCCAAATTTGAAATCACACCTACCAACTCACCTGATGTATCTATCAAAAACGTACCTCTGTTGTCCAAATGCTTGTCACAGTATATTACCCTGCCATATCCGTCAAAAAAGCTTGCATTTTTTTCAATAGCAGTCACATTGCCGATATCAAGACTTCTTGACACTCCCACCGGACTGCCTATAGCCAATATAAATGCGCCCTTCTTCAGCTGATATGAATTTCCCAGTACAATAGGTTCTATACTCTTGACCTTCTCTCCCATAGAAGAGATATCCACGGAAAGTATCATAAGATTGGTCAGGCTGTCCGTTCCAAGTACACTTGCTTCTTTCACGCTGCCGTCAAAAAATCCTACTCTAATACCGCCCTCTATGGACATATTTGTGGTCAATACAATAAGATTATCACCGGACTTTGCTACTACAATTCCTGAGCAACTGCTTTCATTTTGCAATGTGTTGTCAAACCAATCCGTATTTGTGGTGATTGCACTTATCTTCACTATTGTATTATCTTTATTTTCCGCAACCTTGCTTAGACCGGCATACATCTGTTCCAAGTTCTTTTCACTCAAGTCTATACTTTCTATAGCCGATGCCACTATATCTTCTACAGGCTCAGACGACTCCGCCTCCTCACTTCCCTCAAGGCTTGTCTCCTCCTTTGGAATCTCTATAGTGGTTTTTGTCTTTTTGCTTAGTATGTTTTTGTTTATAATATGTGATGTCAATGCCGTAGTTGGGCCTGCAACAATTCCAAAAACAACAGCAAGGCAAGCTGCCGAGACAATCCTCTTACGCTGATCTTTTTTCTCTTCTATAATAGTCTGCTTTATAAAAGGATTTTTCTCATCAGACTCATGGTCTTTTTTTGTATTTGGCATAAAAACCCTCTGCTTTCAGGATATATTACATAATATCTCGCTCTCCCTAAGTAAGATTATAAAGGTTTACAGCCGATTTATCAAGCAAATGTAACACCGATTTAACATAAACTACATACTCTTAATTAAAGTCTCTTAAGAGTTTCTCTTTTTAAAAATAAAGTAAAGGCTTGCAGCCACAGGAACCACAACAAATACTCCGAATATTCCGAAAAGGCTGCCTCCAAGTGCTACCGCAACTATTACCCACATGCCCGGAAGTCCTACAGAGCTGCCTACCACTCTCGGATATATTATATTGTTTTCAAACTGCTGTACTATGGTATGTACTATGATAAATATAATCATACTTGAAAAAGACTTTGTAATTATCATAAGTGCTCCGATAAAGAGGTCCGGCATAAGCTCCTATCACAGGTATCAGCGCCGTCACCCCCACCAATATGGCTATAGAAGATGCATAAGGCAACCTTACTATAAGCATCACAATATAGAGCAGTACACCAAGTATTATCGCCTCTTTTACCTGACTGATAAAATAATTTCTGAAACTTTTATTAAAAATACTCAGTACATCAATTACAGTATCTCTCTTTGACGGTAAAAAGGCTCTTAAAAGTTTATCACCCTGCACCGCAATTCTTTCCTTATCCACAAGTATATATATTGCAAATACCACCGCCATAAAGACAGATATTACAGTATTGAAAAATCCCGATATTCGCTTATCACTCCTATAAGGATATTTCCCTACACTTGACATTACACTGTGTATAAGCTTTTGTGACATAACCTGAAATATCTATATTGCTGATATCAACATTCATTATATCGGCAATCTTGTCCACTATATTGTTTTTACTTATACTTTCAATTATCTTTTTTATATCACTTGGATTTGTATACATTATTGAAAACATTATCTTCACAAGCTGCGGAATAATAAGACCCAGAAGCAACCCTATCACCAACACAAATGTAAATATTGACAATAGTATTGATACAGTTCTTATAATTTTTTTATTATGAAATTTTTTTCAAAAGTAAATCTTCATATGAATCCATAGAATATTTATAATATATGCCATAATTACGCCTGCCACAAAAAGGCATCAATGTATTTGTCACCCTTAATATATAACTCTCTACAGTCCCGAAATACCTGACTGTTGCGTATACTATAATCGTTGCAACTACAATATACACAATATATTTTTCTTTATATTATTCAAAATATTACCCTTCCGTCATTTTACAAAGTGCTATCTTATCTACCTCATCACTGATAAATGCATTCTCATCAAAAATATCCAGTACTCTAAACTTTGAGTATCCTCTTGGCAATGTGATATCCAAAAGTTCCAAATCTGACAGCCTCAGTAATTTTTGTTTACCCTTCCATTCATCCGTTTTAAAAATAGGGGATAAAATCAGATATTTCTTATCTGCACTGAATTTTCCTCTTACTCCACGCTTCCCCTGCAGTTTATCCAGTCTTTCCGCTCCCCATAATTTTCTTTTTATAAACTCCGTCTTTAGTTATTTCCACATACCAATAATATTTATAAGTACTAAGTCCTGCCGGTTTTACAATATCCGCCTCTAAGAATACATATATCACATCATCCTTTATCATCATACTTCCGATTTGAGGATAGTTATATTTAAAATTCATCTTATAATAAAAGTCCGCCCGCCTCAGACAATGAGTTTGAAAAATTTTTTCATTGTATTTTTCGGTTGTAAAAATCGACTGTAATATATCTTCAAATTTTATAGTATTTTTCATCTTTATCATATTTAAAAAAATGTAAAAGCTGTTGGCAGCCATAGCCTCCACACTTACACGACAAATAACAGGATAATTTTCATTCTCCCCAAAGTTGAAATCTCTGTTATATTTTTCAGCAATACAAGGTTTCTCTATATTTATCGGAGTAAATACTTCACTGCCCGCTTCCATTTTTAGGGCTTTATCTTTACTGATTAAAATTATGCCGTCATCCGTATTAAGCAGAAGGTTGGCACTTCTATCCTCAGTATTTATGGGAATAAACTTATATTCATTATTCTTTAACCACAAAACACCCTTGTTTTTCTCGCTATCAATACAGTAAATAACAAATTCATCCTTCGCTCTTGCAAAATAATTCTTTGCATATATCGGTGCATACTTATATGAGACCTCAAAAAGAGTTATACCTTCCATATGCAGCTCCGATAACTTTTCCAACTTTATTTTCATAGCTACTTAAATCTCCACTATTCTGTCAGCAAAATCTTTTGCTTCATTTATATCATGTGTAACAAAGATTGCACTTTTTCCATCAGTATACTCTTTTATAACAGTCATAGCCACAGCTTTTGTCTTTTCATCAAGTCCCTTTAGCGCTTCATCAAATATATAAAGCTCTGCGTTTCTTGCAAGGCATCTTGCCAGTGCAACTCTCCTTTTTTGACCACCGCTCATTGTATTTACTTTTTGTGTGCTGTCAATTCCAAGCTTATCAAAGATTTCTTTTGCAAGACTCTTATTTCCTTTCAATAAGCATACATTTGAGCTTGCGCAAAAGTCCTCACAAAGTCTGTTCTCCTGAAAAACTGCAGAAATCTCTTTTGGTAGATTCATCTCACCGCTGTCCGGCTGTTCAAATCCCATTATAATATTCAAAACAGTGGTCTTTCCCTTACCTGACTTTCCCATAATTGCGATATGCTCACCTTCACCCACATTTAGACTAAAGTCCTTTAAAACCTCTACATCTTTAAAGCTCTTACATATATTTTTCAGTCTCATCAATAAATCCTCTTTAACATATAGAAAAACCTCTTTATTACAAACACTGTCAGTCTTTCAAATACCGCACTGCATATGATGACTGTCAATGTTATCGCAAATACCTTTGAGGTATCAAGATACATCTTAGCATCAAACAGGAAAAATCCGAGAGTGTCTTTGGGTCTGCCTATTACCTCCGCCGCAATACCGGACTTGAAAGCAATACCTATGGATACCACGCTTGCCGACAACAGAAATGATTCAATTGCAGGCAGGTAAATATATATAAGTTTGGCATTATTACTCATCTCAAATATCTTTGCCATCTGAAGCATCTTCACATCTACAGACTTCAACCCCTCCAATGTATTGGCATAAAATATAGGCATCACCATAAAAAAGCATACAAATAATGACAGTCCCCCGCCTCCAAGCCATATGAGTATGATTATTACAAATGACGCCACAGGTATGGAGCGAATTACCATAATATACGGTGAAATATATATTTCAAATAACTTAAATCTGTATGACAGTCCTGCAAGGAATATCCCCACTCCGGCACCTGTCAAAAATCCTAAAAGTATTTTGCATACACTTTTCCACATCCCCGTCCAAAAATCACTGCTAAGTCCAAGTTCAAGCAGTGCTTTCAATACCTCTACAGGTGAGGACAATAAAAATGACCTGTTAAGAATCATTGCCGCTGTTTGCCAAAACAGCAGTGCCAAAAGCACTGCTGTAATCTTGTGTAACTTACTTTTATTCATATTATTTTCCGGTGTAGTAGAACTCTTCTCCCGGCAATGCACCACCTACAGACTTAGGATCCGCATCAAAGAGCGTCTTTAAATACTCTTCGGCATCCTTTTTCATCTCATCACCTGTGATGGAAACCAGATTACAATAAGGTATTGCTTTGGCTGCAACAGGTGCTTTTATAATACCGTTTTCTTCTACAAGCTTAGACGCTTCTTCCACATTCTCGTTGATCCACTTCACGGAATCTGTGTAGTTTGATAAAAATTCATCTACAAGTGCCTTGTTTGACTCCAAGAAGTCGCTTCTTACAAATATTCCGGATGTGATAAGCTTTCCGCCTGTTCCTATAGCATCCCATTCCTTTGTAAGGTCTATTACCGTCTTAAGCTCAGGCATCTTTGTCTGTGCCACCGTAACAAAAGGCTGTGGAAGCATCACTACGGCATTGTCTGTATTTTCAACTGCCGCCAATACCTCGTCTGCAGACGATTTCCAATCCATAGTTACGTCCTTGTTTATATCCATACCGTGTGCAGACAGAATATAGCTGAGTGAATACTCAGGTGTTGCACCCTGTCCATGTGCCGTTATTGTTTTACCCTTAAGATCCTCTATACTCTTTATATTCTGATCTCCCTTTTCAAGGATATAGAGTATACCGAGTGTACTTGCATTAAGCATTACAACCTTGCCGTCAGACTTGTTGAAGAGTACGGAACCCATATTTACAGGCAATGCGGCAATGTCCACCTCGCCGTTTAAAAGCTTAGGCGCCATAACGTCAGGTGCGTCTTCCATATCAAAGGATACACTATATGAAAGACTGCCTTTCTTCGCATCGTCTAAGAGCTTAACCATTCCCATACTTGTAGGTCCCTTAAGTCCTCCAAGTTTTATAGTACCTAGGCTCTCCTCGTTTTCAGAACTTTGAGCTACCGTTGTCTGATCGCTGCTGCTTTCACTTGCACTGCTGCTTTCTTTTACATTTGCTTTTCCACAAGCTGAAAGTGCCAATACGGCACATGCCATTATCGCTAATAATCTTTTCTTCACAAAAAACCTCCAAAATATTTATTCCGAGCAAATAAATCCTCTTAATTATAAAGTTTCTCAATAAGATATTCTTTATATCCTATGCCAAAAAGGAGCAAAAACCTCTTCAGTTTTACTCCTTTTTATTTTAAAGAATTTTCATAAAAATATCAATATTTTAGTTGTTATCTTCCTTGATATTATCTACAGCATCATGAACCGCATCCTTTGCGTCTTCAACATGATCTTTTACTTCATCTACAACATTATCGGCTGCATCCTTTACATCTTCTGCAAAGTCCTCTGCATGATCCTTAACATCACTTGCAGCATCCTTTAAGTCATCAACCTTATCATTAACTTCTTCTTTAAGGTTAGTTGCTCTCTCTGCTGCTGCAGCTTTTACTTTTTCTATCTCTTCTTTAAAGCCGTCTATATTTAACAGATGTGACTTTATATTGTTACAAAAATTCCTTAACCTCTTCAGGAACTTCCTCGCCTCTTGCAAATCTTTCAAAAAGTGCATCGCTTAATTTCTTCTTTTCTTTCTCAATCTCCGCATTCTCTGCTGAAATCTTTGTATTAAAGCTTGCTGATCTCCAAAGCGTCATTTGTCTTATCACCTACCTGCTTTGCAAAAATCACCTGCAGACTTACCGATATTCTTTGCTACATCACCTAATTGATCAAAAAATCCCATTGTCGTATCCTCCTTAGTATATACAATCCTTTATTTAACTGTTAACTTGAATCAAATCTGATTTAGTCAATTATATCAAATACGGATAATTTTGCAATTTATTTTATCTTAATATTTATTATGTTTTTAATATCTTTTACATCTTAATTTTGAGAATATGCCTAATACCTATACATCAATTATTATTTTTCCTGCAAACTCTGCAAAGGTAGGCGGTGCAACATATTTCACCCCAAACGGAAGCGCTTTACATCCTTTTTATCAAAGTTGAACATATAGTTTAGACTGCTTCTGTTTTCATAATCACTCTTCCACTTAAAGCGAATATCTTCCCGGAGGTATACTTCCCTTTTCCATTGGTCTGCCGCAATGCGGGCATTTCTTATAATAACTTCCCATAATCTCCCCTTTCATAATAATCTAATAAATACATGATATATTATACCTGTAGTCAGTTGTCTTATATAAATCCTTCTTACTGTTAAATATCAATTATTATAATTTTGCACTCCTGCAAAGGTAGGCTATACACTTCTTCTCATCCCAAATTGTGGGATAATACTTACTCGTTAATTCTATTACCTTATCTTCACCTTCCTGAGACAAGAAAGTATAATAACTCCTCATACCATTTACCTTTTTTGCGTTCAGGAATCCACTTGATATCATGAGGTGAATCCCTCCACCTCTGGGAATTTCTCCCCTTTCCATAATCTTTCCACAGTATGGACACCTTTTTATTAAACTTTTCCATATAATCTCCATTTTACATTTAAGTATATATCTTTATTTTAAGTTTATATTTATCAATTTTTGCCTTTGACAACAGTATTAAACCAACTACAATCCATAGAACACCATTGTACAAAAAGCAACACTTCTATCTTGAAAAAAACCAAAAATAACCCTACTATAAAATGGAATTCCAAATCCCAATTCTATAAATTTACCCAGTCGATTCCACGGAGTTTCTATAACTTCCATTTAGTTCCCTCCATTTATTTGCCCTGATTTGTAAATAACATTTTTAATAAGTAAAGCACAAAGGGCATATACTCACCCTAAAGTAAGTATACACCCTTTTATTAAAATAATATAGAAGGTATCAATTTTACATTAAGCTTAAGAATAATTCTTTAATCTCCTCAAACTTAGGATCTCTTGGATTGCCCGGTCTGCAGGCATCATCCATAGCTGACTGTGACAAGAAGTCTACATCCTCAGGTTTTACTATTTCTTTTAAATCCTTTGGAATGCCTACATCTTCAGAAAGCTTCTTTACTGCATCAACAGCTGCCTTTTTGTACTCTGCTTCACTCATCTTCTCTGTGCCTTCGACTCCCATAGCCTTAGCCACATCTCTGAGCTTCTCGCCAACCGCATCAGCATTATATTCCATAACTGTTGGAAGAATAATAGCGTTTGCTACACCATGAGGTGTATCATACAATGCACCAAGACCATGTGCCATTGAATGAACTATTCCTAGTCCACAGTTAGAAAATCCCATTCCGGTCAGATACTGTCCGATAGCCATTCCTTCTCTTCCCTCTGCAGTGTTTTCTACTGCGCCACGAAGTGATTTTGCAATAAGCTCGATAGCCTTTAAGTTGAACATATCTGTAATAACGTTAGCACCCTTTGTAGTATATCCTTCGATAGCATGTGTAAGTGCATCCATACCTGTTGAAGCTGTAAGTCCCTTTGGCATGCTTGACATCATGTCAGGATCTACGAATGCTACTACAGGAATATCATGTGGATCTACACACACGAATTTTCTCTTCTTCTCTACATCTGTGATAACATAGTTTATAGTAACTTCTGCTGCTGTACCTGCTGTTGTAGGTACTGCAAAAATAGGAACACAAGGGTTCTTTGTAGGTGAAAGTCCCTCAAGACTTCTCACATCTTCAAACTCAGGGTTTGCAATAATTATTCCGATAGCCTTAGAGGTATCCATAGATGAACCGCCACCGATAGCTATTATATAATCTGCACCTGATTTTTTGAAAGCCTCTACTCCGCTTTGAACATTTTCAATTGTCGGGTTTGCCTTAATATCAGAATAAATCTCATACTCAAGACCCTCTTTATCAAGTAAATCAGTAACCTTTTTTGTTACATTGAACTTAATCAAATCAGGATCTGAACAAACAAAAGCTTTCTTGAAACCTCTAAGCTTTGCTTCTTCCGTAATGCTTAAAATAGCACCCTGTCCATGATATGATGTTTCATTTAATATGATTCTGTTAGCCATAATGAATCCCCCTAATAATCTGTCACTTACTGACCAAAATTACACAACACCCTTTTGCAACATTATATTGCCATAGAGTGCCTTCTCTGATGTAGCAATAATCAAATAAGCTTTTCTTGCTTCATCGTAAAATTTAAATCTCTCAATGCTTCCGATAGCATCTTGCCTTGTATCATATTTTGATACAATTTCTTTGAACTCATCCCAAATAGGAGTCGCTACTGTATCTCCCGGTACTTTTTCCATAATACTTACCGGGTGCGGATCATAGGTATCAAGTGGAAATAGCTTTAATATAGCATCCAATATCTCACATACACCATGACCGTCCATTCTTATGATATGGGCATCCTTCCCCACACTATGTGTGGGGAAATTGCCGTCTGCAATGACCAATCTGTCAGAATGACCCATTTCACAAAGGTATTTTAAAAGTTCCGGTGATATTATCTCGGGTATACCTTTTAACATATTTACCTCTTATTCATATAAACATGGAGCAATCTTCGGATCTTCCATGTTGTCCTTTGTGTACCATAAAGCACCTGTATCAACATCTGATACGCTCTCACCGTTTGCTGCCTTAACTGCAAGCTCAACTGCCTTATATCCGATCTGTACAGGATCCTGTGTTACGCTACCTGCAAATAAACCGTCTTTGATTGCCTGAAGCTGCTTCTTACCTGCATCAAATCCAACTGCAACAACCTTGCCTTCGCCGATCTTATCAAGACCTTCGTTAGCTGTGATGATTGCATTTGCTGCGAACTCGTTTGAACCATAGATTGCGATAAGGTCTGACTTCTCTAAGATAGCTGATGCAACAGCTGCACCGTCTGCATCCTTTACTTCTGCAGGAATACCTACATCAATAACTACAGGGCGCCTGCCTTTTCAGCCTTTAAGCTGTCATGTCCCTCTACAGAAACCTTATCTTCTCCGATGTTCTTCTTCATCTCCTCAACAAATCCCTTTGTTCTCTCAACGATTGACTGTGAGTTTGACTCTGAGCAACAACACCGATTCTTACTGTACCTGAAGCGCCGTCAATCTTATCGCTTGATAAGCTATATGTCTCGTCAGCTGCCAATTTTCCTGCTTCCAAGTTGTTTGTAGATGCATTAGCCTTGATAGCTCCTTCCGGTGCATCAGGAACACCTGAGTCAAAACCGATGATAGGAATACCTGCATCCATTGCTGTCTGGATTGAACCGAGACTTGCCTGTGTATCAAGTGCAGCAAAGCAGATAGCTGCCGGCTTTTGTGCGATTGCCGCATCCAAATACTCAATCTGCTGTGCAATAGCAGACTCGTTATCAGGACCTTGGAAAGTTACCTCTGCACCTAATTCACTACCTGCCTGCATTGCTCCCTTTTCTACCGCCTTCCAGAACTGATGCTGGAATCCTTTTGCGATCACATTGATCTTCTTTCCGCCTGCACCGTCTGTCTTTGATGCGTCAGCCTGTGAGCTGTCTGCCGCTGCTGCTGTTGTCTTATCAGCCTCGCTTGAACCGCTACCTGAACTACCTCCACATGCTGCAAGTGACATTGCCATCAAACCTGCTACTGCAACTGCCAAAATTCTCTTCTTCATAATTTCCTCCTTATTAACCCTTTCTTTTTCTATTTAAGATATCCATATACACAGCGAATACTAATATGATTCCTGTGATGAAGAGCTGATAGTGTGACTGTACTCCGATATACGGGAAACCGATCTTAAGTACTGTCATAATAAATACACCGATAATTGTTCCGACTATTGAACCTACACCGCCTGAAAGTGATGTACCGCCGATAACTACTCCTGCGATAGCATCAAGCTCGAAGCCGTTACCTGTGTTAGGCTGTGCTGTTGAGAATACTGCTACATATGCAAGTCCTGCAAGTGCTGCAAACAATCCTGAGAACACATACGCCAAAGTCTCATATTTCTTTACATCTATACCTGAAAGTCTTGTAGCTTCCTTGTTTGAACCGATTGAAAGTATATATCTTCCAAGTCTTGTCTTGTTAAGTACTATTGCCATTACAACAGCACATACTGCTAAAAGTATAAAACCTGTAGGGAAATTCTTAGGTAACACTCCGCCGTCCTTTGTTACCATAAATATCTCTCTAAACCACGCACCTGCGCTGTTTCCCTGTGGGAATGAGATTGTCTTTGTCTGTGATACTATTGATCCGAGACCTCTTGATACCATCATTGTTCCCAGTGTTGCGATAAATGCCGGCAACTCAAAATGTGATACCAAGATACCGTTTATAAGTCCGAAGATTCCGCCTACTAAAAGCATTATAAGTATAACTACAAACATAGGTGCGCCCTTTTCCATAAAGGTTCCGCCTATAAGTGCCGAGCATATGGCTACCGTACCTATTGAAAGGTCAATACCTCCTGTAGCGATAACAAAGGTAACTCCGATTGCCATAAACGCTACATAGTAAGCAGACTTTGAAATATTTGTAAATGTCGTAGGTTGTAAGAACTTGTTTGTCAGTAATGAAAAAACTATACATATCAATACCAGTGCAGCGATAACAACCGCCTGCTGATTTGAAAAAATCTTTTTTAGGTTCATTATTTTGCCCCCTGTCTATTTGTTGCACATGTCATGATTCCCTCCTGACTGGCCTCAGATATATCAAGGCATCCTGTTATTCTGCCTTCACACATTACAATGACTCTGTCGCTCATTCTGAGTACCTCAGACAACTCTGAAGAAATCATTATAATTGACTTACCTTCCTTGACCAATCTTTCCATCAAATCATATATTTCACTCTTTGCACCTACATCAATACCTCTTGTAGGCTCATCAAATATAAGTATCTCCGAATCCTTCACCAGCCACTTTGCTATAACCACCTTCTGCTGGTTTCCACCTGAAAGCTTCTTTATAATCTGCTTTACATTAGGTGTCTTTGTTTTAAGTTCCTGAACATACTTTTCACTGACAGTCTTTTCCTTGCCGCCGTCTATAAAAAGACCGTTTGCGAACTTTTCAAGTGAAGCGATTGTTGTATTCTCTTCTACAGATTTATCTACAAGAAGACCGAATCTCTTTCTGTCCTCAGATAAATAACCTATACCTGCGTTTACCGCATCCTTTGTAGATTTGATACTTACTTCTTTACCATGGATAAATATCTTTCCCGAATCCATAGGATCGGCTCCAAATATCAGTCTGGCAACCTCCGTTCTTCCTGCACCCATAAGTCCTGAAAATCCGAGTATTTCACCTTTTTTCAGATCAAATGAGACATCTTTTACATACTTTCCCCTGTTGAGATTCTCACACTTTAAAACCACTTCCGCATCCGGTGCAACATCGGACTTGCTCTTAGGCTCCATAAAGACCGTTCTTCCTACCATCATCTTTATGATATCGTCCTTTGTGCATTCCTTTGTAACAAGTGTTCCGACATACTCACCGTCTCTCATAACAATAACCTTGTCCGAGATAACATTGATTTCGTCCATTCTGTGAGAGATATAAATTATTCCTGTCCCCTTATCTCTTAAATCGTTTATAACTTTGAAAAGTTCTTCGATCTCAGAGTCTGTAAGGGCAGCTGTAGGCTCATCAAATACGATAACCTTTGCATTTGTTGAAATAGCCTTTGCAATCTCAACCATCTGCTGCTTTCCTACAGTCAGATTTCCTATCTTTACATTAGGATTTATATCTACATTAAGCTTTCTAAAAAGCTCTTTGGCATCTTGCGCCATCTTTGCATCATCTATAAAGAAGCCCTTTTTTCTTTCCTTACCGATGAAAAGGTTCTGTGCTACCGTCAAATCGTTCATCATATTAAGTTCCTGATGAACAATTGCAATTCCCGCCTCTTCAGATTCAGATACCGACTTGTACTCTACTTCTTTTCCTTCGAAAGTTACAGTACCTTCGTCTTTAGAATATATTCCTGTCAAAATCTTCATAAGAGTGGATTTTCCGGCACCGTTTTCACCCATCAGTGCAACTACTTCACCCTTATTAAGTTCGAGTTCGGCATTTTTTAATGCTGCAACTCCGGAGAAAGATTTCTTTATATTTTTCATTGTGAGTAATGCTGACATAAAATCTCCCCCTTATTTGTTTTCTTTACTAACCCTCTGACCATAAGTCTTGAACTTTTCAGCCATCAAAACCATCTCTTCGTGAGGTAATATTACAGGCTCACCGATAGCCTTTGCCTTTGTATAAACCTCAGAGCAATACTCTATCTCTTCTACGATATTGAAAGCGTTAAGAAGATCATTTGCACCTGCAAGGATTCCATGATTTGCCAATATAACCGCTTTTCTGTCCTTCATTGCTTCAAAAGCATTCTTTGCAAGTTCAGGGCTTCCGTATGTAGCATACTCTGCTACTCTTACATTCTCTCCTGCTACTGCAATCATATAATGAGTTGCAGGAAGTTCCTGTCTAAGACAACCCATAACAGTTGAATACATTGTATGAGCATGAATAACCGCATCGATATCATCTCTGTACTTATATGGCATGACATGCATTGCCCACTCTGATGAAGGAGTTCTGTTTCCCTCTATCACATTTCCGTCTACATCCATGATAACTATATCCTCAGGCTGTATCTCAAAGAAATCTATTCCTGAAGGAGTGATTGCCACATGTCCGTTCTTTCTGTCAAATATACTTAAGTTACCGCCTGTACCTTTGGTAAGACCTGCTTTACAAGTTTCTTTCCATACTCTATTAAAAGCAGTCTTTCCTTCTCCATCAACATAATATTTTTTTCCCCTTTACTATCAAGAGGGCAAATTGCCCTCCTGTATTTAATTTTTACTTATAAAGTGGACCATAGTAAGCACATGCTCTGTAGTCCTGTCCCTCTAAATCAGCTGTTCCAAATCCGTTAAATGAATGTGGTCTGAATATTCTCTCGTCCTCAATATTGTGGAATGCTACAGGAATTCTAAGCATTGAAGCAAGTGTAAGAAGTCTGTCACCTACGTGACCTTCTACTGTAGCTCCGTGATTTGCACCCCACTTTGCCATAACATTGTATACTGAATCCGCAGCACCTACGCCAATCTTTGGTGCGAACCATGTTGTCGGCCATGTCTTGCTTGTTCTCTCATCAAGGATTCTATGTACATCATCATCAAGTACACATGTATGTCCTTCTATTACCTGAAGTGTAGGTCCTACACCTTCAACCATATTTACTCTGATCATTGTAACAGGCATCTCTGCTGCTGTCTTAAAGTGTGATGAGGAAACCGCCGCCTCTGAAGTACTCATAGTCGGCTCTGCACCAGTCAGTAGCCTCACAGCATGCCTTAACATCTGCGTCTGTCAGGTTCCACCACTCCTTCATTGTTCCGTTACCGTTCTCATCCTTAGCTGCAGCACTTGCATCAAGGCAGCTTGCACCTGAGTTGATAAGATGGATGATACCGTTCTTAGCATATCCGCTAAGTTCTTTTCCGCTGACTCTCTTTACTGCATCAGGTGACCAGTATGTTCTAACATCTGAGAATATTGGAGCCTTACATGTAGAGAGCCATCCAAACATCATAGCTACACCGTTTAATGTATCATTCTCAGTTGCAAATGGTGTTGGCATCTTCTTACCGTTCCAGTTGAAACCTGAAGCCATAATAGCCTCTGTAAAGTCTGCGTTTGGAAGCCAGTCTGTCCACATTCTCTGTCCCTGGAATCCGCCTGCAATACCGTTTCTTCCAAGTGACTCCTCATGCCATCCCATTTCAGCAAGCTTCGGATTTCCTTCAAGGATATCTCTTACTACCATTGCATGCTTTACGCAGAATTCCCACTGCTTGTCATCTTCAATATGTCTTGATTTCTTGATTATTTCAGGGAAGTCCTTACCTGCATTGATGTCCATACCCTCTTTGCAGTATTCCTTTACCCATGCAAGAGCTCTTTCAAATTCTTCATGATCATAAATACCAAGTGTAATTCTTTTAAGAACCTCTGTCATATCTACCCATTCAGTTCTCATTCCGAGATACTTCTGTAAGAAGTCTACGTTTACCACACTACCTGCAATACCCATAGATACCGAACCGATATTTACATATGACTTGTTCTTCATGATACCAACTGCAACTGCGCCTCTTGCAAAGTCTAAAATCTTCTTTGCAACATCTGCTGTGATAGTTGTCTCATCCTTATCCTGAACTTCTGTTCCATAAATTGAGAATGCAGGAAGTCCTCTCTGTGCATATGCAGCCATAACTGCTGCAAGGTAAACCGCACCCGGTCTCTCTGTTCCGTTGAATCCCCAAACAGCTTTAATTGTGTTCGGATTAAGATCCATTGTCTCTGTTCCGTAGCACCAGCATGGTGTAACTGTAAGTGTTCCAACTACATTCTGATTTGCAAAAAACTCTTCACAAACAGCAGCTTCTGCACCGCCACCGATAGTTGTAGGTGATATTACTACCTCTACCTTTTCTCCATCAGGATATCTTAAGTTGTCCTCTATAAGTTTAGCCGCTCTTTTTGCCATTCCCATTGTCTGTTCTTCAAGTGACTCTCTAACGCCACCCCATCTGCCGTCGATTGTAGGTCTTATACCTATCTTTGGATGATTCATAATTCCCTCCTTATTATTTTGAATCTATTCTTTTTATCTCGCATGATCCTAAGATCAATTCAATACCTGTTTTTAAATCCTTTACTTCTTTCAAATGTAAAAGCGAAAAAGTATATTTCAAAGCTGAGCTCTCATAAGGTCCCGCCTTTACAGCTACGCCCATTTGTTTGCAATCATTGATGTAAGTACGCTTGACTTAGCACCTCCACCGATGATATGTATTCTTTTAAAATTCTTATGTAAAATCTTTTCAATATCGGTTTTTACTTCGATATATTTATTTACCATGCTCTCATAAATAACTGCAAAGTAATCAAAGTCATCCTCAGGAATATTCTCTCCGTTATTTTCAACGAACTTATCAATCTCAGTCTTTACATCGATACTTTCTCTTGCAAAGACCTCCGCATCCATATCTATAGTCGGAAGTTTCTTATCCAAGCCGTTTACATAAGCACTTATTTCATCAAATGAAATCTTTCTTCCAAGCTTCTTTTCAAGCTGTGACTTATACTTTTCAAGCAGATAAAGTCCTGTGATATTCTTAAAGAACATCGGCTTTGAGTCAAATCCGAGCTCATTTGTCAGATTGTTCTCATATGCCTCATCTGTTATGATACATTTATCCACCGCACTGCCTATCAGCGACCATGTTCCGCAGCTTAAGAACATACTATCTTCATCAAGGAAAGAATCCGTCATAAGAAGTGCACTTGCAGTATCATGTGTACAAACAGGAATCACATCTATATTCAAACTCTTTAACACTTCTATCCTTGAATCTTTTGTATTTCCGACCACCTCTGTAGCCTTTACAATCTCAGGAACCAGACTCTTTTTAAGCTCAAGTTTTTCAAATATGGTATCTGAAACTTTTTTCTTTCCCATATCGTAAAGTCCTGTAGTTGACCATATGGTTTCCTCTCCCACCTTCTTGCCTGTAAGCATATAGAAGATAAGATCCGGCATCATAAGCAGCTTGTCAGCCTTTTCGTATATATCAGGGTTGAGCTTTTTCAGAGTGAGAAGTTGAAATACGGTGTTTATAGTCATTATCTGATTACCGCTGTTTTTAAATATCTCAAGCTCACTTATCTTTGACTTTGCTTCTTCTCTTCCTATAGAGTATTTTTCATCTCTATAAGAGAAAGGAGTATCTATAAGCTCTCCGTCTTTGTCAATCATACCGAAGTCTACGCCCCATGTATCAATACCTATACAGGACACATCCTTATTCTCGATGATTGTATTTACTATCTTGTCCAAAATTGCATCGAAGTCCCAATATAACCTGCCGTCTTTGTTCTTTATACTGTGGGACATTCTCATAACTTCCTCAGTGATGAGCTTTCCGTCAGCAATATATCCAACAATACCTCTGATGGAAGTCGCACCCATATCGAAAGCCAATACCTTGTTCATACTTCACCAACTTTCAATAATAAAGTCGATAATACTTCAGAAAACTCACACCCCCGTGAAAATAAAATTTCAAGACCGCCATAAAATATACTTTGAAAGTTTGTTTCAAGTCTTTGTTATTTATAGCTTCTTTATCAGGAAAAATTTAAATATAATAATTTATTTCGCCCAACTTCTGATTCTACTTTCATTTTTCCTAAGGTACTATCGAAAATGTTTTTCATTAACTAGAATATATCATATTTAATAATAAAAAAATATATATGGATATATTCTTGAATACTTTTATTTTTATGATATAATGTTCATATATGAACTTTTTGTTCTAACAACATTTTGATTGCCACGCTCTTTAATGCAATCAATATAAAAAAACATATTAAGAGGATTTTTATGGATTCAAATGTAAGAAAAAAACAGATATTGGACGTACTTAATAAGTGCAACGGCATATCTACCATAGACAGTCTTTGCAGACGTGTCTATGCTTCACGCTCAACTGTCAGAAGAGATTTGATTGCACTTGAAGAAGAAGGCACTGTAAAGAGGTCTCACGGCTATGTCTCGGTCATTGTCAAGTCCGCCAATGAAAGCCCGATCGGAATGAGAAGAATAGAAAATCTTGACAAAAAGCAACTTATCGCAGGTAAGGCCGCACCGCTTTTAAAGGATGATATGGTCATCTTTCTTGACTCATCCTCCACAGTTTGCCAATTGGCCCCTATGTTGAAGTTGAGACAAAACATCACCATCATTACTAACGGAATAAATATTGCAAATGAGCTTTCAAATTCCCAGAATCTCAAATGCTTTCTTTGTCCCGGCGTACTAAAAGCACAAAAGTCTTTCCGTTGTCGGAGGTTTGCGTCAAGTTTTATCAAGAACTTTAATGCGAGCTACCTTTTATCTCATGTAAGGCGATAAGTACCAAAGGAGTTTTTGAGGGAGATGATTCACAGGGACTTGTAAAAAAGAGTATGATAGAAAATGCCGATAAAACAGTGCTTTTATGTGACAATACCAAGGAAGAAGCGGTAGGATTTTTTAAAGTATCAGATTTTAACGATATTGACGTACTGGTTTCAAACGATCAATTTTCAGATGAGCTTGATAAAAATTCTGGTAAACAATATAAAAAGATAATATAATAAAGGTCTGAATCAATATCACAAGATTGCTTGTATATGATTCAGACCTTTATATTATTTGAAATAATTATTCCACTGATTTTAAATATCCATTATCATTTATATGATATTACATCCCAAATTTCTTTAGGTTCAAGTCCAAGTTTCCAGACCGCCACTCCTGCAAGGTCCGCTTCCTTGACAGCATCCATCTTAAAGCTTCATAGACTTCTCATCTTCCATCCAGATATACTTGGTGGCACTGCCTACGCTTATCTGACCGACATACTGACCTACAGTATCATCCCAAGTAAGATTTACATTATTTTCCTTGACCCAGTTTGATGCACCTGTCATACCTAGGGCGGTTGAACTTACCTTACCGTTTTCCTTAGTCCACACTCTGGTATATACAGGCACAGCATTGATAAGTTTCTCTTTCGGCACTTCCTTTAAACTGTCTGTAATTGAATTTTTTACAAAATCTATAGAAGCGCTGCTGCCTTCATCAGAGCCGCTGTAATGCTCGTCGTATCCCATATTTATAACATAGTCCGCTACCTCTGCAAGCTCAGTACGCTGGTAGAATGTATTGTATGATGCCGGAATCAGCACATCCACCTGAGTACCACCTTATTGTTTCTGCACGAAACCGAAAGCTCACGTATAAACTCTATAAAATGAGGCGCATTGTCCTGTGTCAAATATTCAAAATCTATATTTATCCCGTCAAATCCGTATTTCTTGGTATCACTCATCAAATTTTTCAATAAGTTTTTTCCTACTTGTTGAAGATGAAAAGGATTTTTAATGTACTGATTTTATCACTGAAATTGTCAATAAGAGGCCACACCTTCAAAGTGCTTCTTATGTGCCGCATCCACATAATCCTTGCTTGCTATAGAAGTATAATTACCTTTGTTATCAGACGGCTTAAACCATGTAGGAGATATGACATTCATTCCTTGGTATTATCCGCTACCTTTGTAAAGTTTTTATTGGCTGCCGCAGCTGTAACCTGATGCCAACCAAGTACCACCTTCTCATCCATCGACATAGATGTGTACTCGGGAACTTTTACAAAAGCTGCTGACTCTGCTACCTTTATTTATATTTTTCAGATGCTTTCTTTTTATATAGTCCATGACACCGCTTTCTGTAGCACCTTATCCCACTTGCCTTTTTTTGCTCCACTACAGTTACCTTGCTGTCTTTTTCAGACTCGACATTTTTCTATGCTTACTGAAAGCATACTTGCATCAACTCTAAGTGCCGACTTTGATTTAATATTACCTTCTTCATATTCACCGAAATTATCATTTATATATATCTTCTTGATATCACCGTCTATGAATACATCTGTCCAAATATCGGTATATGTCTTTACTGTCTCTATCGAAATATATGTCTTATTATCCTTTTCAAGAAGCAGCGCTTGCCGTTTTTATCTTTATTTTCCAAAAATTTGCGTATACTATCTCTGTCAGCAGTGCGTGCGAAAGCAGCTTTTCATCGTCACTGTAATAAAACTTGTCATTAGTATTGACCTTGTCCAATTCAAAGGTATATATACCACACCGTCCTTATACTGCCCTTTGCCTTCTGTAATGAGTAGTTATATACAAGCGCCACCTCATCGTCCTTTACCTGATAAATCTGCGCTTCGGAGATTTTTTCTCACTTGAACCGACTATCTCTTCTATCTCTCGGCATAAAAATATAATCCCAAGCACAGCGCATAGGACTATTACAATACCTATCAAAACCCTTTTTCTTCACATTGCCTCCATATAATTCAAATATAAATAGTGTTCGTAATCAGTATACAATATAAATATGTATAAATGTTTAAAATTATAATAGAATTAAAAAAACTGCCAAAACTTTTTATTGTTCTGACAGTTATACTTACACGGCATTTCTCTTTTTGATTTGTTTTATCAATGTTCAGCTACCTAGTTCAGCCTTTCTGTGACACTTTTTCATTGATAAATCTTTTTGATATTTGATTTTTACATATACTTATAGACGGTCTTTAATAAAATATAGAAAACAACTGTATGTACTTTCTTTCTATCCACTAAAGCAGTGTGTGCTGTGCAATCAGATGATATTCTTATTTTTCATATGTATAAATCTTTTGGTTTTAGTTTTGAATAATAATCAAATTTACTCCTAATAGAAGTCTAAGATAAAATTGAATTTTTAGATATTACTTTTTACAACTTTTTATATTGGGGACTTTGATGGCTAAACGATCATTTATAAAAAGTTATTTATATGGCTCCTTTCTCCGTCTGTAAGTACATTATAAATCTAAAAATATCCGTATGCAATCCTAAACCGTTGTTCGGTCGGTATATGGCAAGATAGATTGTGCAAAATAAAAGAGCCGACAAAAAGCCGACTCTATACTATATTTCTCACTCCTAAACCACTTTTGCCCTAAAAAGGCTCTCGCTTCTTTTCCGAAAATAAATGAGACTTTTGGTTCAAGAGCTAACATAAGTAAATTTCCCCAAAACAGCTACTGCAAGCACCTCACCTATTCCGACTGTAAGCATCAAATACGGTATCACATCAGGTAAACCGTAAGCATACTTAAGTACAAAAGGGATAATAATTGCATTTGCAAGTATCGGCGGCTACATACAAGCCACTTAGAAACACTTCTGAGTCTGTAGCTTATTATCGCGCCTATCAGTGTAGCCAATGTTCCGAATATAATATCCGGAAGTGCGGCTCCTGCAAGTATATTTGCCAAAAGGCATCCTATACTTACTCCCGGCACTGCAGCCACTGTAAAGAAAGGCAAAATGCAAAGTGCCTCTGAAATTCTGAACTGAATTGCACCGAAGCTTATAGGTGCAAATGCAAGTGTAAGCACCACATATACTGCTGCTATGACGGCACCCTGTGCCATCATTTTTGTTGTAATATTTTTCATGTTTTCTCCTTTAGTTTTGTTTTAGGTGAGGAAGGTCTCGAACTCACCAAGTACGCTAGATACTTTAAGACATTCAGTAAAATAAATCAAGTCTTTTTTATAAACAGGCCTTATAAATCTCCACTATATCATTATTATCAAGTGCAACAAAGGCATCTTTTAAATATCCGTCCACATTTGCATGAGCAGCCATAGCTTCAAAATGCTTGTCGTCAATACCCAGTTCACTAAGAGTCATAGGTATACCTGTCTCCTTAAAATAGCGCTCAAGTGCATCTATTCCTGCAAATGCCAATGCTCTGTCGTCATCACCATCAAAAGTACATTACATTCTTTGCAAACTTTTACAAATCTCTCTGTTGCAGTTGCATCCTTATTGAGGATATGACGCATCCACCTGATTGTAAGTATGGCAAGACCTACACCATGTGTAATGTCATAGTATGCTGAAAGCTCATGTTCCATCGCATGACATGGCCAACCTGTTTCCTTCTTACCATACTCTGGAATTCCCGAGCAGGCTATGGAAGCGTCCGCCATCAAATTGGCTCTTGCAGAGTAATTTGTAGGCTCCTCAAGTGCAATCTTACAGTTTTTCATTACTGACTTAAGTACGGTTTCAGCTATACCGTCCGATAGGTCGCTATCCATAGTCATGAAAAAGTAACCTTCGAATATATGGCTCATTATATCCGCGTTTGCCTGCCGCAGTCGATACTTTTGATACGCTGAAAGTATATGTGGTCGCATATACTTACTGACGGATATGTATATACCGCACCCAGCTTTTCATTAGTATCCATATTTGTGATTACGCCGCCTGCATCAAACTCAGAACCTGTTGCACTGAGTGTAAGAATATCCACAAGAGGTAGAGCCTTTGCAAGATGCCAACTTGTCTTTACCATCTCCCGCAAGTCATCGCCTTCGAGTAGCGTCCCACTGCAATGGCCTTTTGCGCAGTCGATGGTGCTTCCGCCTCCGACAGCCAATACACATCTATATTATGCTCCTTACAAAGCCTACGCCACGCTCTACTGTGGTAATCCTCAGTTCGGCTCCACTCCGTCACATTCTGTGACATTGAAGTTATTTTCTTTTAAAATCTTTATAACTTCATCATAAAGACCTATTTTCTTGATTGATCCGCCTCCATATACCAGCAGTACATTTTTACCGAATCTCTCCAATGAGCTTGGCAATTTCTTTATCTGTCCCTCACCGAAATACAACTTGGTCGGGATATCATGTTTAAAGTTCAGCATCCCACTACCTCTTTTCAAA
>BNJU01003878.1_pt1 | contig 36872 bp, 48 predicted proteins | sample 8539281 | NCBI WGS metagenome assembly BNJU01 (sample SAMD00202456, study PRJDB9452) | human saliva metagenome | isolation source: human saliva | place: Japan
CCACGGATATTGTACCAAGATATTTGTTTAAAGGGTTTATCTTTAACTGTACTGGCTACTGACTGTAATTTCACACAATTGATGGGCCAATTCACGCGAATCGCAAGTCTCAAGCCATGACCACCTGTTTTCCATGTTACGCGAAGTTTCGACACGATAAAGGCGTTTGATATTCTCCAAATCCTCTGGGGCAATGCCCTGTCCCTCATCCGTCACACTGATTGAAAGCTGGCTACTTCCAGCTAGCACCACTTCCAGCTTGGTTCTGGTGCAGAGTATTTAAAAAGCGTTATTGACCAGATTCACCAAGATACGAGAAAGTTTGGCATAATCTCCCTCAATCCGGGCAGACTCTGGAATTACCTGCAAAATGGACATCTCGCTCCTCCTGCTCAATCAAGAACTGAAATTCACTCATGCACTCAATCAAGAGCTGGTCCAGAAAATGCTGTCCTTGCTGGCAGTTTCGACCTGATTTCTAGCTGTGTTTAGAGTCAAAAAATTCAACTCCTCAACCAGTTTATTGAGTCTTTCAGTCTGGCGTCCAATGGTTGCTGAGATAATGGGCCTGTTCTCTTCCTTGATAACCCCATCTAAAATCCCTTCTACCGTCGCTTGGATCGAAGTGATGGGGTCTTGATATCATGCGACAGCTGGGCAATCATCAAGCCCTTTTTCTCGTTCGCTTTCTTCCAAGGAATCAAGGTCTCCTGCAAATCATGGGACATTTCATTGAAAGCTTGCCCCTAATTGCTGAAATTCTACAGGGACCTTGAACCTCCAGATTTGATGAAAAGTCCTTGTCTGCTACTCGCTTAGCATGTTCCTTAAGTTTGCCCAACGAAGTAAAGACTGGCGACAGGAGAAAGAGACTAATCCCAGCGCCGACAAAACTAGCTATGAGAGTCATCCCCACCGGAAATAAATTTCTCTTTCGTCAATTAGCATTCGCTGGATGGCCCCAAAAAGACAACGATAATCGTTAGAAGTGTTGAAATGACATACCCCACTAAAATATAACTTTTTAGTTTCATTGACTACCTCGTGCTTTCTCAATTTTGTAGCCCAAGCCCCAGACGGTTTTGATGGTCGGTGTTTCTGCACTAGAATGTTTAGCCAACTCCTGTCGAAGAGCATGAATATGAACATTCAAAGGTATTAGTATCATCTAATAGTCTTCTTGCCAGACTTTTTCATAGAGGTCTGTCTTAGAAAAAACTCGCTCTGGATTGCTGGCTAGAAGCCATAGAAGTTCGAAGGATTTGACTGTCAAATCAAGCGCCACATCTCCGACTTGGACCTCATGGCTACCGTGATTCATCCGTAAATCCCCGAGACTGACAACCTCTATCTCACCCCCACGATGAAGGCGACGCAAGATATTGTGGACACGTAAAACAAGCTCACGAGGACTAAATGGCTTGGCAATAAAGTCATCTGCCCCCAGGCTTAGGCCATAAATCTTGTCCTGCTCGCTTGTCTTAGCCGTAATAAATAGAAAAGGCTGATCTGGAGATTGATACTGAACCTCACTAATCAAATCATAACCATCCATCCGAGGCATCATGATATCTGTAATAATCAAATCAATCGGTTTTCGCTTGAAGATTTCCAAGGCCTCTACTCCATCATGAGCCACCAAAACCTGATACCCTGCCTGAACCAGATAGCGTTGATGAATATCTGTGATTTCTACCTCGTCGTCAACGAGTAAAATGGTCTTTCCCATCTGTCTCTCCTTTGAAAAAAACAGTGCTATACCACAATAGTATAACACTATTTTAATCGCTTTACGAACATTCTAATCGATATCTGAATTTTTCAAATCCTAGATAGAAAGTCTGTAGCTAGACTAGTCATTTTCCTCTTTTTTTGCTTTCAAACCGAGGCCACCTAACAGTCCAGCCAAAGCAAGTCCAAAGAATCCAATAGTAGCCATTGAGGTTTGGGCCTCACCAGTATATGGAAGCATATCTTTTCGTTCTTTCATGTGAGTAGCCATCATTGGACTTGATACCTTGTTAGTAGATGCCATCTTGCCTTCATCAGGCATTTTGCTTGAGGCTGCTGGAGCTTGATCTTGTTTCATGCTTGGTGTTGCCATAGGCTGGCTAGCATTCATGGTTTTGTCCTGCTCCTTGCTAGGCATCATCTTATCCTGACTAGTAGCTGGCATTTTGGATTTCATCTCATTGAGGGACTTATACCCATTCAAGTTTACGGTCAAATCTTTAGTCGCTACAGGTTGCTCAAATCGGCCTTGCCATCTTTTGCACCGTACACTTTAATAGTAGCTTTATAACTTTGAGTACCATTTTGTTTCAAGAAGTCAAGAAGCTCTTTGTCAGATTTTCCTTGGGTGCCTGCTAAATCCACTTCATAGAAGTAAAGGCCTTTGCCCAATTTTTCTACTGGTGGAAGAGCAGGATTTTTAGCTGATCCGTTGTCTGACCATGGGGCCTTGTCAGAAGCTTTCAAGATAAGGCGAGTCAACATGCCGTCACCAGCGAAGAACTCGTATGGAATAACTTGGTTGACACCAGCTGTGAATGGGCCAGGGAAATTGGCTTTGTCCAAGTAAGTAGCTGGGACATCCACTGTGTTTTTTGTGTTGTCAGCCACGCCTTTTTGCACTTCAGCTGGGGTAGTCAAGCCATTCAAGTTCACTGTCAAATTCTTAGTCGCTACGAGATTGCTCAAATCAGGTTTGCCATCTTTAGCACCATAGACTTTAACAGTAGCCAGATATGTATGAGTTCCGTTAGCTCGAAGTTGCTCCAGCAAGGCCTGACCATCTTTGCCAACCGTATTGCCATTCAAATCCACTTCGTAGAAATATTGGCCTTTAGCCGTTTCCAAGTGGCAATAGAGCAGGATTTTTTTAGCTGTTCCGTTGTCTGACCATGAGGCTTTGTCTGAGGCTTTTAACAAGTGGCGAGTCAACATACCATCTCCACCAAAAGCTTCGTATGGAATAACTTGATTGACACCGGCCAAGAAAGGTCCAGGAACCTTAGCCTTATCAAGGTAGCTAGCTGGAACATCAATCATGTCTTTGACATTGTTAACGACAGACTCTTTAACCTGATTTGGTGTGGTCAAACCATTCAAATTAACAGTCAAATCTTTAGTCGCTACAAGGTTGCTCAAATCGGCCTTGCCATCTTTCGCACCGTACACTTTAATAGTAGCTTTATAACTTTGAGTACCATTTTGTTTCAAGAAGTCAAGAAGCTCTTTGTCAGATTTTCCTTGGGTGCCTGCTAAATCCACTTCATAGAAGTAAAGGCCTTTGCCCAATTTTTCTACTGGTGGGAGAGCAGGATTTTTAGCTGAGCCGTTGTCTGACCATGGAGCCTTATCAGATGCTTTCAAGATGAGGCGGGTCAACATACCGTCACCAGCGAAGAATTCGTATGGAATGACTTGGTTGACGCCGGCTGTGAATGGGCCAGGGAAGTTGGCTTTATCCAAGTAAGTAGCTGGGACATCTACTGTGTCTTTGGTATTGTCGGCCACACCTTTTTGAACTTCAGCCGGGGTAGTCAAGCCATTTAAGTTGACATCCAAATCCTTAGTCGCTACAAGGTTGCTCAAGTCTGCCTTGCCATCTTTTGCACCATACACTTTAATAGTAGCTTTATAACTTTGAGTGCCGTTTTGTTTTCAAGAGGGCAAGTAGCTCTTTATCTGATTTGCCTTGAGTGCCAGCCAAATCCACTTCATAGAAGTAGAGGCCTTTTGCCCAATTTCTCTACTGGTGGGAGAGCAGGGATTTTTAGCTGAGCCATTGTCTGACCATGGGGCTTTATCAGAAGCTTTCAAAATGAGGCGGGTCAACATACCATCACCAGCGAAGAATTCGTATGGAATGACTTGATTGACACCGGCTGTAAATGGGCCTGGGAAATTGGCTTTATCCAAGTAAGTGGCTGGAACATCCACTGTGTCTTTGGTGTTGTCGGCCACACCTTTTTGAACTTCAGCTGGGGTAGTTGCTGGTTGCGCTTCACTGACTTCGCGGTCTTGTCCAGAAACTGTAGACGCAGGACTTTCCACAGGTTTAACTGCATCTTCTGTTGGTTTCTTAGAGTCAGGTTGTGCTTGCACTTCTTCTTTTGGTGCTACTACCGGCTCTTTAGCAGTTGCGTCCGCTTTTTCTGAAGAGCTTGTGGTATCCACACTTGCTTGAGGTGTTGGAATAGAATGTTCTGAAGGAAGAGCTACATCGACTGCTTTATTTAGAGCCTCTGCTGATAGGTCGCCCTTTTCACTCTCCGAGGCGTCGTTTGGCACGACTTGGGCAGGGGTCGGATTGACGACATCTGCACGTGCAGAACTTGGTTGACCGACTAGGACAAAGAAGCCACTAGCCACAACAACTGAAGCAACACCTACACTGAGGCGGCGAATAGACCAACGAGTATATCTCTGATTTGGATTGAATTTCATAGGATTCTCCTTAGAGTTTTCTTTTTTTGATAGCTCTAGTATAATCTCCTAAAATTAAAAAGGATTAAGAAAAAGTTAAAATTTTTCTTAAATCCTTCTTATAAAATACTTATATTGACTCAATAGTCACTAGAAAAAAAGAATGGTCATTTCTCTTTTAATCATTGAGGTGTGCTAGATTATCTAAATATTGGTTATTGATTACTGCCATGATATAGGTATCAGCTTTCAATGAGTCATCTGGCCCAAACTGAACGTCTAGAGGAGCATTTTCATAGTCACGAAAACCAAGGATATTGAGATTGTATTGTCCTCGAAGATCAAGTTCACTTAGACTCTTACCTGCCCACGACCGTGGAATTTTCATCTCGACAATCGAGACATTTTTGTCCAACTGAAAAACATCAACGCTGTTATTAAATAAAATAGTCTGTGCCAATGAGCGCCCCATTTCAAACTCTGGTGAGATGACTGAATCTGCGCCAATTTTTTCAAGGACTTTTTTTGCTGTATGGCTTTTAACCTTAGCAATAACAGTTGGCACTCCTAGACTCTTGCAATGCATGACTGCAAGCACACTAGATTCTAAATTTTCCCCAGTTGCCACCACAACTGTATCGCAGGTATCAATTCCTGCTGAGAGCAAGAGCTCTTCATCGGTAATATCTCCAACAACTCCACGTACCAAGACCGGTTCGAACTGATTGATTCGTTCCTCATGGTCATCAATGGCGATAATATTTATATCATGCTGAGCGAGAGCGGTAAGTACACTACTCCCAAAAATACCCAAACCTAAAATTCCAATTGTCCGATCTGACATAGTTTATCCTTTCTTATCCTATGGTAATATCTGCTTTCATATAGTGGATCATATCTTTCTTATCTGGTTGATACTCAGCCAAACTAACTAATAGCGTCAGTGGCCCAATTCGTCCGATAAACATCAGTAGCATGATAATGCTAAGAGCTAATCTGCCTAACTCTGGTGTCAAATTTGCAGTTACTCCGACCGTAGCAAGGGCAGAAATTGTTTCGAACATGATGTAGATAAAGCGCGGATTCCCCTCAGCTGTTATTCCTACTAAGATTAAGCCCGATAAAAAAGTTATCAAGAAGATGATAAAAACACTGAAAGATTTTTGGACTGTCCGAGGTAAAATTGTTCTCCGAGCTACATTGGCATGGGGTAATCCTAAAAGTTCACTGCGTGCAAATACCAATAATACAAAGAAGGTTGTGATTTTAAGCCCCCCGGCTGTTCCACCAGGCGCCCCACCGAGAAACATTTGTAAGATATAAATCAGCAAAGTAACAGGCCGAGCCTGGGTGTAATCAATAGAAGCAAAACCTGCCGTTCTCATGCTAACTGTCTGGAAAAAACTGACTAGCAATTTATCAGGGATGCTGAGATTTCCAATCGTTCCCGGATTGTTCCACTCTATCAAGAGGGTTGAAACTGTTCCAGTAAATAAAATTCCAGCTGTCAAGAAGAGAACCAACTTGGTATGGAAGCGAAGCCGACGTTTTTTCTTGCTCAACTGCGTAGCCAGGTCAAACCAAACCATAAACCCTAGACCACCTGTGATGATCAAAGCAGCAAGCACTAGATTAATCAAAGGATCAGTTTGAAAAGCTACTAAACTTGTACTGCCAAAATTATCAAAACCAGCATTACAGAAAGCTGAAATAGCTACAAAGATAGAGGTGAAAATTCCTCGGCTCCCAACCAAATTCCGGAACAAAACGAAAACTTAACAGGAAGGCTCCGAGTCCTTCAACGATAAAAGTCGTCAAGAAAATCGAACGTATGAAAACCATTAAAGACTGAGTTTCTCCATAACTAAAGCTCTCCAGAATTGTTTCACGGCTACGAAGACTTAGCTTTTGCTTACTTTGAATATAAAAAGACCCTATAAAGGTCATGAGACCCAAAACCACCAATCTGGATCAAAAACATACAGATTAACTGACCCCAGATGTTATATGTGGTAGCTACTGGTTGAGTAAATAGTCCTGTCACACAGACCATGGATACTGCTGTAAAGAGATGGTCGAAATAGGTCGCTTGGGAGCCTGTTGCTTGCACAAATGGCAGACTCAAAAAGAAGAGAGCCTCGAAAAATAACCAAAGCAAAACTTAAAAAATTCGACGAGCAGGTGATAAACGCCCCAAGGTCGTGTTTATCCGAAAATGATTTGAATAACATAGTTACATTGTACCATAAAACAGTTAAAGCAGTCACATATGACTAACGATTTCAAGACAGAGTTCTAAGGCCTTGTCAAAAGCTTCTGAACCCCAATCGCGGCTATCATAATTTTCTAAATCCGCTAGAGAGTCGGCTGTAAATAGAAGTTGACCCCCAAACTACTCCTCGAAGCTGGGCAACTGCTGCAAGAGCTGCACACTCCATCTCCACAACTGCACAGCCTTCTTCCTTACGATAGGCAACTTTTTCAGCTGTTTCTCGGTAAAAACCATCTGTCGACCAAGTCATAACCTCTTCATAAGGAATGCATAGTTGTTCCAAGACCTGCTCGATAGCAGAAATCGCTTCTACATGAACATCCATATAACGAGAAGGTGACGCATAATGGTAACTAGTTCCTTCATCACGCAGGGCCCGGACTGGAACCAGAAAGGCATTTTCTTCTATATTCGTTAACACGCCACAAGTGCCAGTAGAGATGATTTTCTCCACACCGTAGCCAATCAACCAATCCATAAACTGAGCTGCAGGAGCAGAACCGACAGGAGCTTGGGCTAGACAAACTTTTTCGCCTTTGTAGTCTATGACATAAACTGGATAGGTTTTAGTGGCAGAAACAAACTCCCCACGCACTCCGCCCCTACTTCCTGAGCATAGCGGTCAATCTCCTCCTCCAAAAATGCATAGATGCACTTCTTTGGCAACTGTAAATCTAATCCTTCGTGATTTGGCATGATGACTGCCTGAGGATTATCATCAAACTCTAAAATAGGAATGGCATGTTTTTGAATCATAGAGTACCTCCTCTAAATTTGTACTATTATAACAAAAGCAAAACGAAAGTCAAGACGGAGCCTAAGTCAAATCAGAAAAACCTACCTTAAGTAGGAAACAACAATTAAATGCTTTTTTCGTCATAATAAACTTGCTATAGCTTAGGAATTAGTTTATAATAGATTGAATTTAAAAAGGAGAAATCTTTATGAAATTCTATTCATATGACTATGTTCTCAGTCCAGATTAGTCAACAGAATTGGACCATGATTATTGTGTCGACATTCTTAGTGATTGTGACTGGATTCTTTGCATTTAAGGCTTTCAAAGATAAAAAGAGGGAGTAAGTTCCGTGAATTATCGCTCATTTCTATTTTGACCTTAATTGCTTTTGTATTGATTAGCATTACGAATCTTCAAAACAGCCAATCCAATGATAATCAATTTCGTAGTTCCTTACACTTCATCGAGATTGTATCAAAAGAGTTAGGTGTTGATAAAAAAGACATTTATGTCAATACTTCAGCTACTACTGATGGAGCTATTATTAAGGTTGGCAATATTTTATCGTGCGATTGGCGGGACTGACCAAGATAGCTATCTATTAGAAAAATGGAACTCTATAAATCAGATGTGGAACTCGTGGAGGTTGAAAAATGATAAGCTTTTTGCTACGATTGCAATTAAATTAGCCTTGGGGCTACTTTCTCTTGTTTTTGTTATTAACGTAACAGGTAAAGGAAATTTAGCACCAAGTTCTGCAGTAGATCAAATCCAGAACTTTGTTCTCGGGGGTATTATCGGTGGGGTTATCTACAATAGTTCTATCACCATCATCCAATACATTGTTATCCTCATCATCTGGACTATTCTCATCTTGCTCCTTAAATGGCTGAATACCAATGTTTCTCTGATTAAACATCTGATTGACGGAAAACCTACTATTATCATAAAAAATGGTCAGTTAGACCCTGAAGCCTGTCGATCAAAAGGTCTTGCAGCTGCAGATGTAGCTCTTAAATTGCGCGCCAAGGAATCTTCCAACTAAAAGACGTCAAGAGAGCTGTGATTGAGCAAAACGGACAGCTAATTGTTGTAAGAATGGGTGACGAAAATCCTAAGTACCCAGTCATCACAGACGGTGTTGTCCAAGTTGAAATCCTAGAAACCATTGGCAAATCCGAGGAGTGGCTAACTGAGAAAATTGAAAGAAGAAGGTTTCGAAGAAGTCTCAAATATCTTTATCGCTGAATATGATAAAGGTCAATTGAATGTTGTAACCTATTAAAAAATAAACTGATGCTTTTCGTATCAGTTTTTGCTTTTTAGCATAAAAGGGTATATACTTAAACCAATATCTGATGTAATTTAGATAATACAAAAATTAACGGAGGTATCCCCCATGTCAATCGAAGAAAAATTCAACCAAGCTAAAGGTTCTGTTAAAGAAGCTTTTGGTAAACTAACTGGCGATACAAAAACTCAAACAGAAGGAGCTGCAGAAAAGGTAGCTTCAAAAGCTAAAGAAGTTGCTGAAGATGCAAAAGAAGCTGTCGAAGGTGCAGTATCTGGCGTAAAAAACATCTTTAAAAAAGACGGAGAATAATTCTTTCTCGTCCTAATCATAGAAAAATCTCCTTCTCTTTCGAGAAAGGATTATAGTCGTCCACAGGCCTCCATTTCTTGAGGGCCACCGCCAGGTCTCCTCCGCCGCCAGGCATCAATTTACAATCTCTGTTTGTTTTCACCGTTGATGTAGAATATCTCCACCTGTATAGGGTCGCTGTCCCATCAAAGTCAAATCCTGATTGACCTGTCATTTTGATGGTTCCTCCATTAACTGTAATATTACCATTTGAGTCAATTGGATCTGTGTCTCCTTGGCCAACTTCAACGGTCAAGTTCCCTCCATTCATGGTAAAGAAGATTTCACTTTGTTGGGCATTTTTGTTGGCTGCATTGACACCATCGTCTGTTGAGTAGATAGTGATATCCCCGCCGTTGATTGTGATTGACTTACCTTCAAGCCCTTCTGTAGAATTCTTGACTGTATAGGTACCACTATCAATAACCAAATCACCTGAAGCGTGGATACCATCGTCCCCTGCAGTAACAGTGATGGTATTATCAGAAGATACATGGTTCCTACAGATGTGTCCTCATCATTGTCGACCTTAACGCCGTCTTCCTTGGCATCAATAGTCATGGTTGTGCCAGTAATATTGAGTTCATCATTGACATTAAAAGCATCTCCAACTGCTGTGATATTGTAAGTACCGCCTGTGATGTGAAGTGTGTCGTTGACCTTGATAGCATTGTTTTTCTTACCATCTACATTGAGAGTTCCTTTACCATTGATGGTCAAGTCCACTTTAGAGAAGAGGGCCGCGTCAGCCTTGTCATCACTATTAGAAGCAGAATCTGAGAGGCTATTGGTTGTGCCATCTGCTAGAGTTAGATATACATGACCAGCTGATGTTGCGGAGATAGCTGCATTGGTATTGGTCATGGTCACACCCTTTAGAACAATATGTACATCATCAGTCTTTTCGGCTTCAATCTTGATTTGAACTCCGTCGGATTGACCAGATATGACATAGGTTCCTGATTTAGAGATTGTAACGGTAGATCCTGATACGGCCACTCCGTCACCTGATACCGTCGCTATTGATCCTGACAAGGTTACAGTTGCGGCTGCCTTTTCATCACAGGGAAGTATCATAGTCCCTGTCTGTGAAATAGTTAGTTTTCTTAGCATCTGTAGTGGATGTAGTTGTTGTAGCACTATTGCTTGTGCTTGTAGATGACTGGGTACAAGCTGTCACTAGTGCTAGAGTTGCTATACTCGTTAATAAGAATGTCCATTTTTAGCTTTCATACTCGTTTCCTCGTCTTTCATTTTTATGCTCTTGGTCTACAGAGACTTCCTAAAAGAAGTCTAAACTTTTTCTGAAAGTTTTCTTAAGTTTAGTTTCAATTAGATTAGAAATTAACAAAAGTTTTAGAAAAGCCCCCTAAAATCAAACACAAAAGCAAGTTCACCTTGTTTTAAAAATAGTATAACCTAAGATTAGAGGAGAAGGAATTATGAAACCAATCGAAACAACTTTTAAACGGTTTGAAACCAAATATGTTATCTCCAAAGAAATATTAGACAAACTGGTTCAGGTTTAAAGAAATATTTGGTAGAAGACGACTATCCAATTTCAACGATATCAAATATCTACTTTGATACAGAAGACTTTGATGTGCTCCAAGAGGATCATCTAGGCAACAAGCGTAAAGAAAAAGTGCGGATGCGAACTTATCTCAGTAATCCCAAAGCTGATAGTCAGGTGTTTTTAGAAATCAAGACCAAGGACCAAGAAGGAGTTAGCCACAAGTTCCGATTGCTCTCAACTCCTAGTTCGATCATAAATTTCATGACCAAGGGACGCTTAGATCCTACTATTACCGACAAAGTCGTCATTGAAAAAGGTCAGCTACCAAGATTACAAGCAGGCTATCAAGCCTCGTATGTACATCTACTACGATCGTTATTCATTAAAAGAAAAAAAATACATCGAGGGCTGCAACTATAATAAAATTCGTATCACCATTGACCAAAATCTAATCTATAGAGATGAAAATGTCAGTCTCTTTGCAGGAAATCAAGGGGCTCCTCTATTAGATGACAATACTGTGATTATGGAGATTAAAGCTCCTGAGCAAACCTCAGTGGTTACAAGCATTTCTGAGACAAGTATGGTTTGATGGAGCACAAATTTTCAAAAATACAGTTGTGCTTACCACAATCTCAAGGGCTTCCTTATGCACCACGTCCCAGTATAAGCGCAGGTATCGCTTATGCTTAATCTATTTAATTCCATTTTCAACAACGCCACTGCAAGTGCTAATCCCTTCCAACTACTGCTGGCACTTCTAGTCAGTCTAGTCCTCGGTTTGGCACTTACTTGGACCTACAAATATCGAGACCCTCTACCCAGAGAATTTGCTATCAGCTCGAGTCTGCTTCCCTGCCTCATGACCTTAGTTATTTTTCTAGTCAATGGAAGCTTGGGCATCTCAATTGCTGTAGCCGGAACCTTTAGTTTAATTCGTTTCCGTTCAGCAACTAGTGGTTCAAGAGAACTGATTGCAATTTTTCCTAGCCATGATTATCGGTTTTGGCTTTGTGGAACAGGCTATCTCTTCTTGGCTATTCTCTTCACCCTCTTTATCTTGGGCGTTTGGTTCCTTTTGGAAAATCAACAGATCAAACTGACAATCAACGCCGTAGACTTTTAACAATCACGGTAACTAATCAAGAGAAGATTCAAGCTGCTATCCAATCTGCTCTTGACCAATTCTGCTCAGAAATTGACATGATTACGATCAATAGCACAAATGCAGGGGACAACCTTAGCATTGTCTATGAAGTCGAGTTAAAAACAGAAGTCGATGATTTCCAAGTGACTAGCTATCTTACACAAAATATTGATCAATGCGATGTGGCATTGACTAAAAAAGCTAAAAAGAGAAAAAATCTCTAAAGACGAAAAACGAGGCTGGGATAAAAATTCCGACCTCGTTTTTTGCTAGCAATAAGTTTTTGATACTGAGACTGGTTAGGCTTTTCGATTTCAAAGAGCTCTTTGAAAAAGACTTCACTTTCTCTTTCTACAACCTTTAATTTCCTTTAACCGGAATCTCTTTGATAACTCGTGCTGGATTTCCTGCTAGAACTACGTTGTCACTCAAAGGATTTTGTAATGACCGCTCCTGCTCCTGCAACGACATTATCCCCTAAAGTAACACCCGGTAAGACAATGACACCACCACCTGCCCAAAAGTTCTTACCAATCGTGATGGGTTTGCCAAATTCTAGTCCCGAGTTTCGTTCATCGGGATCCAGCGGATGAAGAGGTGTTAAAAACTGACAATTAGGACCAATCATGGCATTATCACCAATTGTAATAGGACAAACATCCAACATGGTCAAATTCCAATTGGAATAAAAATTTTTCTCCCAGATGAATATTGACCCCATAATCTACCATCAAGCGAGTGTTGATGTAGATTTTCACCAGTAGAAACCAAACCATCCTTTGATGATTTCCATACCTTTTACTGGATCGACTTCTTCGATTAAAAGCAGCTTGCTTTTTGTCGCGCTGTTTGTGCTAGAGAACGGAGGTCTGGGTCGAATGGGTGGTATGGTTCTCCACGATCATTTTTGATATTCACTTTTCATTTTTAATTTCCTTGCTTTTTAGATGATTGTAGTATGGTTCTATCTTTAGTACAAGCATCAAAAACTAGTGCATCGCACGATGCACTAGTTTCTTATTAGAAAGTTGACTTTTATCAATACTTTGCAGACTTGACTAGTCTTCTTTCTTTTTACGAGCTCAAGCCAGAATCCACTCAAGACACCTAGTAAGCCTAGAGCAGCAAGGCTGACATTGTCCTCAGCACCAGTGTTTGGCAATTGAGGAGCCGTCTTAACTGTTTCTTCGACTACAGGAGCTGGTTTAACAGGAGTTTCTGGAACTCTGGTTTCTCTGGTTCTGGAGCTGGAGCTGGCTCCGGATCTGGGGTTAGCTTTGGATCTGGAGTTGGTTCTGGATCTGGAGTCGGCTCCGGATCTGGAGTTGGCTCTGGATCTGGGGTTGGCTCTGGATCTGGAGTTGGTTCCGGATCTGGGGTTGGTTCTGGATCTGGCGTTGGTTCCGGATCTGGAGTTGGCTCTGGATCTGGGGTTGGCTTTTGGATCTGGAGTTGGTTCCGGATCTGAGTTGGTTCTGGATCTGGAGTTGGTTCTGGATCTGGTGTCGGTACCGGATTCGGTGTTACCACCTTCTTGTAGATGTGTTGGATATTACCGTCTTTATCTACAACCGTCTTCACAAACTCGTAACCTGAAATTTCTTTCTTCGGTTGTTCACCGTTCTCAGTCGGATATCCTCGGAATTGAATTGCCTTTCTTTATCCTTGAATGATGTCTTAACTTGTTCGTAGATATGCTCGGTATCTCCGTTCGGAAGTTTCTTCGTTTCTACGAAGCGGTAACCGGAATTTCTTTTCTTCGGTTGTTCACCATCTTCACTTGGGTAGCCTGGAATTGAATTGCCTTCTTTATCCTTGAATGATGTCTTAACTTGTTCGTAGACGTGCTCGGTATCTCCGTTTGGAAGTTTCTTCGTCTCTACGAAGCGGTAGCTCGGGATTTCTGCTTTTTCTTGTTCACCACCAACTGTAGGATATCCGATTTCTTTTCCTTCTTTATCCTTGAATGATGTCTTAACTTGTTCGTAGACATGCTCGGTATCTCCGTTTTGGAAGTTTCTTCGTCTCTGAAGCGGTAACCTGGGATTTCTGCTTTTTCTTGTTCACCATCAACTGTAGGATATCCTGGAATTGAATTGCCTTCTTTATCTACAAATGTAGTAACCGGTGTTACTGTTGGTGTATATGTTGTAGAAGCTTTTGTTCCGTTCATATCTTCACGAACAACTGTAACAGATGGAGCTGTTCCAGTAAATGATTTCTCAGGTACGAAGGTTACTGTTCCATCTGCTGCTACTGTGTATGTACCAACACCTGGAATAGTCTTAGTTGTTGAACCATCGTCAAATGTTGCTGGAACGTCATTATTCATTGGAACACGGCTATCGCCTTCCTTGAATGTTGGTTTACCAGACTGTTCTTTACCTTTTGGTCCAATAGTTGTAGCTGGTTCACCTGTTGGAGTTACTGGTGTCACAGTTGGGGTGTACTTAGCTGTGACTGGTGTGCCGTTCTTGTCTACACGTTTAACAGTGACGCCTGTTCCTGTGCCAGTGAATGATTTTTCTGGGACGAAGGTTACTGTCCCATCTGGAGCAACAGTGTATGTACCTTCTCCTGGAATAACTTTCGTTGTTGAGCCATCTTTGAATGTTGCAGGAGTATCTTCATCGATAGGAACATTTGGATCGCCTTCAGTAAAGGTTGGTTTACCTGTTTGAGTGGCACCTTGGATATCAGTAGATGTCGCATCTTCAGATGTTGGAACGACTGGAGTAATCTTAGGTGTGTATGTTGTTTCTACAGCAGTACCGTTAGCATCTTTAGCTTGAACCTTAACTGGAACAACATCACCTGAGTATGATTTATCAGTTGGTGTGAAGGTTACAACACCTGTTTCCTTATCAACTGTGAAAGTACCAACAACCTTGCCTTCTGGTGATTTAGCATCTACAGATGTAGCTGGTTGACCATTCTCGTCAAGAAGAGTAATGGCATCCTTGTCGATTGGTGCGACTGGGTCACCTTCTGTGAAGGTAACTGTTCCAGTTTGAACCACACCTTGAGGTCCAGTTGATTCTGCCGGAATTGCTGTTGGGGTTACTGGAGTCACAGTTGGTGTGTAAGTCGCAGAAGCTTTGGTTCCATTCTTATCTTCACGAACAACCGTTACGGCCGGTGCTTTACCTGTGAATGACTTTTCAGGAACAAAGGTTACTGTACCATCTGCAGCTACTGTATATGTACCAACACCATCAACTGTCTTGGTAGTTGAACCATCGTCGAAAGTAGCTGGAACGTCATCGTTCATTGGCACACGGCTATTACCTTCAGTAAATACCGGCTTACCTGTTTGAGTGGCACCTTGAACATCTGTTGATTCAGCTGGTGCTGCAGTTGGTTTAACCGGTGTTACTGTTGGGGTGTAGGTTGCAGATGCTTTGGTTCCGTTCTTATCTTCACGGACAACCGTTACGGCCGGTGCTTTACCTGTGAATGATTTTTCAGGAACAAATGTAACAGTACCGTCTGCTGCTACTGTGTAAGTACCAACACCATCAACTGTCTTGGTAGTTAAACCATCATCGAAAGTTGCAGGAGTATCTTCATCGATAGGAACATTTTGATTTCCTTCGGTGAAGTTGGTTTACCTGTTTGAGTCGCACCTTGGATATCTGTTGATTCAGCTGGTGTTGCAGTTGGTGTGACTAGTGTCACTGTTGGTATGTACTTAGCTGTGACTGGTGTACCGTTCTTGTCTACACGTTTCACAGTCACGCCTGTTCCTGTGCCCGTGAATGATTTTTCTGGGACGAAGGTTACGGTTCCATCTGCTGCTACTGTGTAAGTACCAACACCATCAACTGTCTTGGTAGTTGAGCCATCGTCGAAAGTTGCAGGAGTATCTTCATCGATAGGGACATTTTGATTCCCTTCGGTGAAGGTTGGTTTACCTGTTTGAGTCGCACCTTGGATATCAGTAGATGTCGCATCTTCAGATGTTGGAACGACTGGAGTAATCTTCGGTGTATATGTTGTTTCTACTGTTGTTCCATTTGTGTCAGCTGCTTGAACCTTAACTGGAACAACATCACCTGAGTATGATTTATCAGTTGGTGTGAAGGTTACAACACCTGTTTCCTTATCAACTGTGAAAGTACCAACAACCTTGCCTTCTGGTGATTTAGCATCTACAGATGTAGCTAGTTGACCATTCTCGTCAAGAAGAGTAATGGCGTCCTTGTCGATTGGTACAACTGGATCACCTTCTGTGAAAGTAACTGTTCCAGTTTGAACCACACCTTGTGGTCCAGTTGATTCAGCAGAAGTTGCAGTTGGAGTTACTGGTGTTACTGTTGGGGTATAAGTCGCAGAAGCTTTGGTTCCGTTCATGTCTTCACGAACAACTGTTACAGCAGGTGTAGTTCCGACAAATGATTTTTCTGGTACAAAGGTTACTGTTCCGTCTGCTGCTACTGTGTATGTACCCACGCCGTCAATTGTCTTAGTGGTTGAACCATCGTCAAATGTTGCTGGAACATCGTCATTCATTGGTACACGACTATCGCCTTCAGTAAATTCAGGCTTACCTGTTTGGGTTTGACCTTGTTTACCTGTTGTTTCAACTGGTGTCGCTGTCGGTGTTACAGGAGTCACAGTTAGGGGTGTACTTAGCTGTGATTTCAGTTCCATTCTTATCCACGTTTCTGAGTTACGCCTGTTCCTGTTCCAGTAAATGATTTTTCTGGCACGAAGGTTACTGTTCCATCTGGTGCGACTGTGTATGTTCCTTCGCCATCTACTGTCTTAGTGGTTGAGCCATCTTCGAAGGTAGCTGGACTATCCTCATCGATTGGAACATTTGGATCGCCTTCAGTAAAGGTTGGTTTACCTGTTTGAGAGGTACCTTGGATATCTGTCGATGTTGCATCTTCAGACGTTGGGACAACTGGAGTAATCTTAGGTGTGTAAGTTGTTTCTACTGTTGTACCATTTGTATCAGCTGCTTGAACCTTAACTGCGACAACATCACCTGAATATGATTTATCCCTTGGGGTGAAGGTTACAACACCTGTTTCCTTATCAACTGTGAAAGTACCAACAACCTTGCCTGCTGGTGATTTCGCTTCTACTGATGTTGCTGGTTGACCAGTTTCATCAAGAAGAGTAATAGTATCCTTGTCGATTGGTGCGACTGGGTCACCTTCAGTGAAGGTAACTGTTCCAGTTTGAACAAGACCTTGAGGGCCAGTTGATTCTGCTGGTGTAGCAGTTGGAGTCACCGGTGTTACTGTTGGGGTGTAAGTTGCAGATGCTTTGGTTCCATTCTTATCTTCACGAACAACCGTTACGGCCGGTGCTTTACCTGTGAATGATTTCTCTGGCACGAATGTAACTGTTCCATCTGCTGCTACTATGTATGTACCAACACCGTCCACTGTCTTAGTAGTTGAACCATCATCGAAAGTAGCTGGAACGTCATCGTTCATTGGCACAACTGGATCGCCTTCTGTAAACTTAGGTTTACCTGTTTGGATTTGACCTTGTTTGTCAGTAGATCTTGTATCTTCTGCAGTTGGTGTTACCGGTGTTACTGTTGGGGTGTATTTAGCTGTTGCTGGTGTACCGTTCTTATCTACACGTTTAACAGTCACGCCTGTTCCTGTTCCTGTGAATGATTTTTCTGGGACGAATGTAACTGTTCCGTCTGGTGCTACTGTATATGTTCCTTCGCCTGGAATAGTCTTCGTTGTTGAACCATCTTCAAATGTTGCTGGAACATCATCGTTCATTGGCACACGGCTGTCACCTTCAGTGAATACAGGTTTACCTGTTTGAGTGGCACCTTGGATATCTGTTGACTCAGCTGGAGTAGCCGTAGGAGTTACTGGTGTCACAGTTGGGGTGTACTTAGCTGTGACTGGGGTACCGTTCTTGTCTACACGTTTTACAGTCACGCCTGTTCCTGTGCCCGTGAATGATTTTTCTGGGACGAAGGTTACTGTTCCATCTACTGCTACTGTGTATGTACCAACACCGTCCACTGTCTTAGTAGTTGAGCCATCGTCAAATGTCGCTGGAACATCTTCATTGATAGCTACTGTTTTCTCAACACCATCAACGGTTACTGTTCCACCCTTGAATTCAGGTTTACCTGTTTGAGTAGCACCTTGGATATCTGTTGATTCAGCTGGTGTTGCTGTCGGTGTTACCGGTACGATTTCAGGTGTGTATGTTGTATCCACCTTGATACCGTTTGAGCTTTCGCTGAACCTTAGCTGGAGTTACCGCACCCAGTGTATGATTTGTCAGTTGGTGTGAAAGTGACTTGACCAGTAGCTGAATCGATGAGTAGTACCAATTTCAGTTGTACCATCAGCGGCATAAGCTGGTGTACTTGTCACTTCATTGCCATCATTATCCAAAAGCGTGTAGCTATTATCTTTGATCGTAATAGCTTTATTTTCAAAATTCACTTGAACAGTTGTTCCTGCGAAGGTTGGTGTGCCTGTTGGTGGCTCCTCGATATCTTTTTGATGTAGCTGGTTGAGCTGTTGGAACAGCCGCTACAACTGTTGCGTGTAAGTCGCATCAGATGTGATCGTTGCAGTCTTACCGTTGGTATTTATAATTGTAGCAGTTGCTTGAACAGTTACTCCTTGTGCAGTGCCTACAAAATCTTTTTCAGGAGTAAAGGTTACCGCTCCAGTCGTTGGATCGATTGTATATGTTCCTTCACCTGCTACTGTCACTGTTGTTTCATCAGTTGGTTGACCAGTTACTGGATCCACCAATTTCTTGCTTGTCATTTCAGCAGTCTTATCATTACTCAAATCAAAGGTTGGTGTTTGGGTTTGAGGAACGTTTTGAATATCCGCAGAAACCTTGTCCTGTAGGAGTCACTGTAATTGGCGTTACTGATGGTGTATAAGTCGCTGAAGCTTTTGTTCCGTTCATGTCTTCACGAACGACTGTAACCGCTGACGCTGTTCCTGTAAAACTTGGTTCTGGAACAAATGTAACAGTACCGTCTCCTGCTACTGTGTAGGTACCAACGCCATCAACTGACTTGGTAGTTGAGCCATCATCAAATGTTGCTGGAACATCATCGTTCATTGGCACACGGCTGTCACCTTCAGTGAATACAGGTTTACCTGTTTGAGTGGCACCTGGATATCAGTAGATGTTGCATCTTCAGATGTTGGAACGACTGGAGTAATCTTCGGTGTATATGTTGTTTCTACTGTTGTTCCATTTGTGTCAGCTGCTTGAACCTTAACTGCGACAACATCACCTGAATATGATTTATCCGTTGGTGTGAAGGTTACAACACCTGTTTCCTTATCAACTGTGAAAGTACCAACAACCTTGCCTGCTGGTGATTTAGCATCTACAGATGTCAGCTGGTTGACCATTTTCATCAAGAAGAGTAATGGTATCCTTATCGATTGGTACAACTAGATCACCTTCTGTGAAAGTAACTGTTCCAGTTTGAACCACACCTTGAGGTCCAGTTGATTCGGCTGGTGCTGCAGTTGGTGTTACAGGTGTGACTGTTGGTGTGTAAGTCGTAGAAGCTTCGGTTCCATTCTTATCTTCACGAACAACCGTTACAGCCGGTGCTTTACCTGTGAATGACTTTTCAGGAACAAAGGTTACTGTTCCATCTGCAGCTACTGTGTATGTACCAACACCGTCAACTGTCTTGGTAGTTGAGCCATCGTCGAAAGTAGCTGGAACGTCATCCTGTTCATTGGTACACGGCTGTCACCTTCAGTAAATTCAAGCTTACCTGTTTGAGTTTGACCTTGCTTACCTGTTGTTTCAACTGGTGTTGCTATCGGTGTTACTGGTGTTACGGTTGGTGTGTAAGTTGCAGAGGCTTTTGTTCCGTTCTTATCTTCGCGAACAACCGTCACTGCTGAAGCAGTTCCAGTAAATGATTTCTCAGGTACGAAGGTTACTGTTCCATCTGCTGCTACTGTGTATGTACCAACACCGTCAACTGTCTTGGTAGTTGAGCCGTCATCGAATGTTGCAGGAACGTCATCGTTCATTGGCACACGGCTATCACCTTCTGTGAATACAGGTTTACCTGTTTGAGTAGCACCTTGGATATCTGTTGATTCAGCTGGAGTAGCTGTTGGGGTTACCGGAACAATTTCTGGTGTGTAAGTTGTATCCACCTTGATACCGTTTGAGCTTTCAGCTTGAACCTTGGCTGGTGTTACAGCACCTGTGTATGATTTATCAGTTGGTGTGAATGTTACAGTACCAGTTGCTGGATCGATAGTGAATGTACCGATTGGCGTTGTACCATTAGCAGCATAAGCTGGTGTACTTGTTACCTCGTTACCATCATTATCCAAAAGCGTGTAGCTATTATCTTTGATCGTAATAGCTTTATTTTCAAAATTCACTTGAACAGTTGTTCCTGCGAAGGTTGGTGTGCCTGTTTGAGTGGCTCCTTGGATATCTTTTGATGTAGCTGGTTGAGCTGTTGGAACAGCCGCTACAACTGTTGGTGTGTAGGTTGCATCGGATGTAATTGTTGCAGTCTTACCGTTCGCATTTGTAATAGTAGCAGTTGCTTGAACAGTTACTCCTTGTGCAGTGCCTACAAAATCTTTTTCAGGAGTAAAGGTTACCGCTCCAGTCGTTGGATCGATTGTATATGTTCCTTCACCTGCTACTGTCACTGTTGTTTCATCAGTTGGTTGACCAGTTGCGGGATCCACCAATTTCTTGCTTGTGATTTCAGCAGTCTTATCATTACTCAAATCAAAGGTTGGTGTTTGGGTTTGAGGAACGTTTTGAACATCCGCAGAAACCTTATTAGTAGGTGTAATTGTAATTGGTGTTACTGAAGGTGTGTAAGTCGCTGAAGCTTTTGTTCCGTTCATGTCTTCACGAACGACTGTAACCGCTGATGCAGTACCTGTAAAGCTTGGTTCTGGAACAAAGGTTACTGTTCCATCTGCTGCTACTGTGAACTTACCAACGCCTTCTACTGTCTTAGTCGTTGAACCATCGTCAAATGTTGCTGGAACAGCATCGTTCATTGGCACACTGGCTATTACCTTCAGTAAATACCAGCTTACCTGTTTGAGTGGCACCTTGAACATCTGTTGATTCAGCTGGTGCTGCAGTTGGTTTAACCGGTGTTACTGTTGGTGTGTAGTTGCAGATGCTTTTGGTTCCGTTCTTATCTTCACGGACAACCGTTACGGCCGGTGCTTTACCCTGTGAATGACTTTTTCAGGAACAAAAGTTACTGTTCCATCTGCAGCTACTGTATATGTACCAGCACCTTCCACAGTTTTTAGTCGTTGAGCCATCATCAAATGTTGCCGAACATCATCGTTCATTGGTACACGGCTATTACCTTCAGTAAATTCAGGTTTGCCTGTTTGAGTCGCACCTTGGATATCTGTTGATTCAGCTGGTGTCGCTGTTGGGGTTACTGGAACAATTTCAGGAGTGTAAGTTGTATCAACTTTGATTCCGTTTGAGCTTTCAGCTTGAACCTTAGCTGGTGTTACAGCACCTGTGTATGATTTATCAGTTGGTGAGATGTTACAGTACCAGTTGCTGGGTCAATTGTGTAGCTTCCGATTGGTGTTAGCCCTATTTTCTGCATAAGCTGGTGTGCTAGTAACTTCATTGCCATCTTTATCCAACAATGTGTAGCTGTTTTCTTTGATAGTGATAGCTTTATCTTTTCCATTAACTTGAACAGTTGTTCCTGCAAAGGTTGGTGTCCCTGTTTGAGTCGCACCTTGGATATCTTTAGATGTGGCCGGCTTAGCTGTTGGAATAGCTGCTACTACTGTTGGAGTATACTTAGCATCGAAGTGATAGTTAAAGTTTTTCCTGCTGCATTTTGTAATAGTAGCAGTGGCTTGAACTTTTAATTCCTTGAGTAGTTCCGACAAAGTCTTTTTCAGGTGTGAAGGTCCACTGCTCCTGTAGTCGGATCGATTGTGTAGTTCCTTCACCTGCTACAGTCACAGTTGTTTCATCTGTTGGTTGACCAGTAGCTGGATCTACCAATTTCTTGCTTGTGATTTTTCGCGGTCTTATCGTTGCTCAACTCAAATGTAGGGAGTTTGAGCTTTGTGGAACGTTTTGGATGTCCTCAGAAGCTTTGTCTGTTGGAGTGATGGTAATTAGAGTTACAGTTGGGTGTACTAGCTGTCGCTGTCTTGATGTACTCCTCTTGTACCTTACCATCTTTATTTCGACCAACTGGTGCTGACAATATAACTTCAACGCCTTTAGCTGTTCCGACAAAGCTTGGTTCTGGAGTGAAGGTTACTTCACCTGTCGCAGGGTTAATCGTGTAAGTTCCTTCTCCAGCTACTGTTACAGAAGTCGCATCAGTAGTAAGTCCTGTAGCTGGATCCACCAACTTAGCAGGATATTCTGCACTTGGAGTGACCGCAATCTTGTCCCCATTTGCATTAGTTGCAGTTGTATTAAAGGTTGGTGTTCCTGTTTGAGTTGCACCTTGAACATCAGTTGATGTCTTGTCAACCCCTTCGATTTCAATCGGAGTAACTGTTGGGATGTAAAGACCATCCATGGTATTCAACTGACCATCAATATTTGGTTCTTGGTCTGGGAATTTTGTTGACCAACCAGTGTCGTAACCGTTGTTATCTACACGACGGATAGAAATACCATCTGCAGTTCCAAGGAAGTTATCTTCTGGGATAAATTCAACGTCTACGTCTTTACCGTTGGCAGTAATCTTGTATTTCCCTTGACCTGGTACGACATAGTAACCGTCTGCATCAAGAGTTGCATGGTTGCCATCTTTGTCAACGATGTATGGTGCTACTGTTTCGTCGATGACTGCCTGAGAGTTGCGTTTATACTTCTGCTCTCCACGCGCTGTGAAGGTTACAGTTGCTGTTTGTTTAGCAGCTTGAAGCACGAAGTTTCCTTGAATTCCCTTTTTGGTGGTGGGTGATTTGAGTCTTGAAGTCTTCCACTTCCCTGAAAAGCATACCCGCACGTTTCATTTCAGTAACTTTCTTAGCGATACGAACACGAGCACCAAGTTCGTTGACGCTAGGATCGATGTAAGTCTTGCTGTGGGCGAAGGTCAACTCAACTGTCCCATCTTGGGTCACTTTGGCAAGATCAGAGCGCTCATCTTCGTCAAAGGTACCGTTTTGGTTGAAGTCTACCCAACCGTAGATATAAGCTTCTGAAGCTCCGTCCCATAAATGAGCGAACTGACATCTTGTAGTTACCTGGTTTGGTACGGTCCATCTTGATCATCTCATTGGTTGCCCCTTTGAGATTATCTGGAAGCAATTGATCGACTCCTTCATCGGCCGCAGTTGACTTATCATCACCGAACCAGTCAAGAGTCGTGTTCTCATCCATATCTGGGCTAACGTTACCAAGGTATGGTTGATTTACTTTGGCACCAGTGACACCGTCTACAGTTGCAATCGTATGCATAGCCTTACCGTATGACTCAGGAGCGTCTCCTTCATCAATTGGGAAGAATCCTAGCATTGCTGACTGTTTACCACCTGAAGCGATATAAAGCCCCACTTCAGATGCCCCACGTGTCATCACAAGCGGAACTGTATAATTTCCTTCTGAAATATTTGGTCCAAAGATACCGGTTCCTAGACCACCCGTAACTTGGTCAGGATTTCCGAAATATTTCCAAGCTACTGGTTTCTTTTCTGGTCCAACTTCAGTAGAATCATGAAGTTGTCTTAGGTTAATGTTATTATATTTAGGTTTAGGTCCCAAAAGATTGTCTGTATCTTGTGGTTGATAAGGTACAGAAGTGGCTGGTCTATTATATTTCTTCCATTCCCCAATCTGCTGCCAACCTTCACCATTGGTAGTGAACATAACAAATTCACCAGGGTTAGCAGATTCGCCATCAGCCATAACAACAGCTGGCTTCACTGTCTTGCCACGGAAGGTTGCAGAGATTTCAAATTGAACCCCAATATTCCCACGCATTATACGGAACCCATGGTCGTCTTCTTGGTTTTGGTATCAACGTTTTCTAATTTGATTTCACTCCAACGAGTTTGGGCATCAGCGATAACGTCGGCTTCTTTTCCTTCATTAAAATATCGCTTAGCAATTGGTGAAGTAACTCTACTTACTAGTACATTTTTGCATTTGGATCATAGGTTGCTTTTTCTGCTTCTGTAGCCCCTTGCTCTTCCATCCGTTTTTTATAGATTTCAGTTGCTTGGAATGGTTTCAAGGATTTGACTTTTACCGTAACTACATAACCAGGCATGATTTCCTTGGTATAGGTAGCCCCAACTTGAAGAGCTAAGCTCTCTTCTAGCTCATTTGGCTTAAGTTCATTTTTAGCGACTTGGATTGTTTTTGCTCCTGTCCAGTTGGCTACATCACCAAAGTCCAACCAAGCGATTTGGCTAGTCATAGATTTGGGATCAACATCTGTTGTAAAGCCAGGTTTTTCAACTTTTGGAGTTGAAGTTGCGTCTTCAACATCTGCACCAATCCCAGAGGTTGTTGTATCCGCACGAAATGCTGTATTTTTATTAATCTCTTTACCATCACGAGGATCGTTCTGACCTGTATTTGCAATTGCATTTGTACCTTCTGCTGGCTGAGTATTTGCTGCTGGTTTTCCGATACTTTCTTCAGTTTTTTCAGCAACTTCAGCCTTAGCTTCCACAACTGGTTTTGCTTCTGCTACTACCTTATTTTTAAGTTTTGCATTTACCGTTGTTACAAGTGATTGATAAGCAGCATCCAACTCAGCTTGACTTTCAGCAGAGGCAAGAGCATCTCTTAGCATTATCAAGACTTTACTTTTAAAGCATCCACTTTCATCAGTCTTATTACGTTATATTTACCATTCGCCGAGTTTGTTTCAATCTCAACAATATAGGCTTGTAATCTTGTTTGATCTAGTTTCAGCTTAGTTTCAGTTGCACCTGGAACAACTGGAGTTGCCTGATAAGTTGGAACATCTTCTTTCTCAGCTTGCGATGTAGAAAGAGATTCCGGTTGCTCCTTTTCAGTCGTCACAGCAGCTCACCTCATCAGTTTGCTTATTCTCAGCGACTTCTTCAGCTGCTACTCCTGTAGCCGTTCCAAGCATGACTGAGTTCCTAGTAACAGACTAAACTCATTTAACTTAGAATTGAAAATCGACTAATACGGTCATTAAACAGATCATTTTTCACTTATGCTACCTCCGAGATATCTATAACTTAATCCTAGTTTAGAATATATATGTATTTACTATCCATTATATTTCGTAAACTACTCGCTGTTATATTTTATCATGTCAGCCCTTTAATACCAAAGCATTTCATGCTTAACTCTTTTGGATTTTACTTTTTATCACTCAAAACTCATTCAGTAAGTCCTATAAAAATTAATATACCTGTTCGATATATTTAATATAGAGGATAACCTCTTTTTGTTTAAAGATATTATTTTATTCGCTTACTTCAACAGTTTCAACGACCTTCTCTACAGTTAGTCTACTGAAGCTTCTTCTTGAGAAGATGCTAGATAAGACTTTTCATTGATAGCTGTGGTTCAAGGTTACGGTAACTGTGCCATACCTGTACCAGCTGGGATAATCTTACCGATGATAACATTTTCCTTAAGCCCAAGAAGATGGTCTTTCTTACACGGATAGCCGCATCTGTAAGGACACGAGTTGTCTCGGAAGGGAAGCCGCTGACAAGAAACCATTTGTTTCAAGTGAGGCTTTGGTGATTCTCATAGAACTGGACGACCAGTGCTGGAACACCACCTGCGATAAGAACATCTTTGTTAGCATCTGTAAAGTCGTTGATGTCCATAAGAGTTCCCATGAGAAGATCTGTATCTCCTGGATCCATAACACGAACTTTACGGATCATTTGACGAACCATTACCTCGATGTGTTTGTCACCGATTTCTACCCCTTGGCTACGGTAAACTTTTTGCACTTCACCGAGCAGGTGGTTCAACTGATAAGACATCACGTACAGCAAGGAGACGTTTTGCAGTTGAGTTGAACCTTCTGTCAATGCTGCACCACGAGACTTGTCACCAACTTCAACACGCATACGGGCTGTGAATGGTACCACGTATTCGCCTTCGCCAGTTTCACCTTTAACGAAGACTTTCTTGGTACGAGTTGAAGCATCTTCTTCGATAGCAGTAACTTGTCCTTTGACCTCTGTGATAACCGCTTCCCCTTTAGGATTGCGGGCTTCAAAGATTTCTTGAACACGAGGAAGACCCTGAGTGATATCGGTATTTGAGGCAACCCCACCCGTGTGGAAGGTACGCATTGTAAGCTGTGTACCAGGTTCCCCGATAGATTGGGCGCGATTGTACCAACTGCTTCACCAACTTCAACCGCATCACCAGTCGCCAAATTGATACCATAACAGTGACGGCAGACACCATGACGAGTGTTACATGTAAATACGGAGCGGATGGTTACTTCTTCAACACCAGCATTGACAATTTCTCGTGCCTTGTCTTCTGTAATCAACTCATTTGGACCAATGATCACTGCACCCGGTTTCTGGATGTTTAACAGTTTTCTTTAGTGTAACGACCATTGAGACGTTCTTCAAGAGACTCAATCATCTCTTTACCTTCAGTGATAGAACGGATCAAGAGACCACGGTCTGTTCCACAGTCATCCTCACGGATGATCACGTCTTGGGCAACGTCAACCAAACGACGAGTCAAGTAACCTGAGTCGGCTGTCTTAAGGGCCGTATCGGTCATACCTTTACGGGCACCGTGAGTTGAGAAGAACATTTCGAGTACTGACAAACCTTCGCGGAAGTTTGAAAGGATTGGCAATTCCATGATACGTCCGTTCGGAGCAGCCATCAGACCACGCATGCCGGCAAGCTGTGAAGTTTGAGATGTTACCACGGGCTCCAGAGTCCATCATCATAACGATTGGGTTCTTAGGATCTTGGTTGGCAATCAAGCGTTTCTCAAGTTTTTCACGGGCAGCACGCCATTCAGCTGTACAGCATTATAACGTTCGTCGTCTGTGATCATACCACGACGGAATTGTTTGAGTGATTTGTTCTACGTTTGTGTGATTCTTCGATGATTTCAGCCTTGTCTTCAACGACTGGAATATCGGCAATACCCACTGTCAAACCTGCAAGAGTTGAGTGGTGGTAACCGAGGTTCTTCATACGGTCAAGTAGGGCAGATATTTCTGTCGTACGGAAACGTTTGAAGATTTCAGCGATGATATTTCCAAGGTTTTTCTTCTTGAATGGAGGGTTAAGCTCAAGTTTGCTGATAGCTTCCTTGATATCTCCACCTAGTGGCAAGAAGTATTTGTCTGAAACACCTTCTGTCAAGTTGACGTTATTTGGCTCTTGCAAATAAGGTAGACCTTCTGGCATGATATCGTTGAAGAGAATCTTACCAACAGTTGTAAGCAAGACTTTATGTTTTTGCTCTTCTGTCCATGGTTTGTTGAGGCTGTCAGTTGCTAATACCTACACGTGAGTGAAGGTGAACATAACCATTGCGGTAAGCCATGACAGCTTCGTCACGGTCTTTGAAGACCATGCCTTCACCTTCACGACCAGCTTCTTCCATAGTCAAGTAGTAGTTACCCAAAACCATGTCCTGAGATGGAGTAACAACTGGTTTACCATCTTTAGGGTTCAAGATAGTGCTCAGCCGCAAGCATCAAAATACGCGCTTCTGCTTGAGCTTCTTCTGAAAGCGGTACGTGGATGGCCATTTGGTCCCCGTCAAAGTCGGCATTGTAGGCTTCACAGACAAGCGGGTGTAAGCGAAGGGCCTTACCATCAATCAAGACTGGCTCGAAGGCTTGGATACCCAAACGGTGAAGGGTCGGTCGCGGTTCAAAAAGAACTGGGTGTTCTTTTGATTACTTCTTCAAGGATATCCCAAATACGTTCATCTCCACGTTCTACCAAGCGTTTAGCCGCTTTAACGTTTTGCACGATATCACGCGCTACGATTTCACGCATAACGAATGGTTTAAAGAGCTCGATAGCCATTTCACGTGGCACACCACATTGGTACATCTTAAGAGTTGGACCAACGGCGATAACGGAACGTCCTGAGAAGTCAACACGTTTACCGAGCAAGTTTTGACGGAAGCGTCCTTGTTTACCTTTAAGCATGTGGCTCAATGATTTGCGTGACGACTACCTGGTCCCTGTGATTGGACGACCACGACGACCATTGTCAATCAAAAGCGTCAACCGCTTCTGAAGCATACGTTTCTCATTTTTGAACGATGATACCGGTGCATTCAACTCAAGCAAACAGAGCCAAACGGTTGTTACGGTTGATAACACGACGGTAAAGGTCGTTCAAGTCAGATGAGGCAAAACGGCTACCATCCAACTGCAACATTGGACGAAGATCTCGGTGGAATAACCGGAAGGATGTTAAGAATCATCCATTCAGGTTTGTTTCCAGACTTGTAAAAGGCATCCAAAAACATCCAAACGACGGATGGCTTTTGATACGTTTTTGCCCAGTTGCTGTTTTCAATTCTTCTTTAAGTTCAGCAATTTCTTTTTCAAGATCTACTTGTTTCAAGAGGTCTTGGATAGCTTTCGGCACCCATTTTAGCAACGAATGATCCGTAGCCATATTCACGCAAGCGCTCACGATATTCACGCTCTGTCATGATAGATTTGTGCTCAAGCGGTGTATCCTTTGGATCAATCACCACGTAAGCAGCAAAGTAGATAACTTCCTCAAGTGCACGAGGGCTCATATCAAGGGTCAAGCCCATACGGCTTGGAATTCCCTTGAAATACCAGATATGAGATACAGGAGCTTTCAACTCGATGTGTCCCATACGTTCACGACGAACTTTGTACGCGTTACTTCAACACCACAACGGTCACAAACAATCCCTCTGTAACGAATGCGTTTGTACTACCACAGCTATATTCCCAGTCTTTTGTAGGACCAAAGATGACTTCGTCAAATAGTCCTTCACGTTCTGGTTTCAACGTACGGTAATTGATTGTTTCAGGTTTTTTGACTTCTCCATAAGACCATGAACGGACTTTACTTGGAGAAGCTAGTGTGATTTGCATACTTTTTAAAACGATTTACGTCAACCACTATTTCTTCCCTTTCTATTCTAAGTGAGCTACTTATTCTTGTTCAGTAGCTTCTTCTGTTGCTTCCGCTTTTGCACCTTCTTCAGCTTCAAAAGCAGCTTTTGCTTCTTCAGCAGCTTTTTTACGTGCTTTTTCAAGGTCATCTACGTGGATGACATCTTCGTCCATGCCCTCGTCAAGATCACGAAGTTCAACTTCTTGATCATCTTCGTCAAGAACACGCATGTCAAGACCAAGTGATTGTAATTCTTTAACAAGAACTCGGAAGGATTCTGGAACACCTGGTTTTGGAATTGGTTTTCCTTTAGTAATAGCTTCATAAGCTTTCAAACGTCCGTTGATATCGTCAGACTTGTAAGTCAAGATTTCTTGAAGGACATTTGACGCACCATAGGCTTCAAGCGCCCAAACCTCCATCTCACCGAAACGTTGTCCACCAAACTGAGCTTTACCTCCGAGTGGTTGTTGGGTAACGGTCGAGTAAGGTCCGACTGAACGTGCGTGCAATTTATCATCAACCATGTGGTGGAGTTTGATCATGTACATGACACCAACTGATACACGGTTGTCAAATGGCTCACCAGTACGTCCATCGTAAAGGATAGTCTTAGCATCGCTATCCATACCAGCTTCTTTAACAGTTGACCAAAGATCTTCAGAACTTGCTCCGTCAAAGACTGGTGTTGCGATGTGAATACCAAGGGTACGAGCTGCCATACCAAGGTGAAGCTCCATAACCTGACCGATATTCATACGTGATGGCACCCCAAGTGGGTTCAACATGATGTCGACTGGAGTTCCGTCTGGAAGGTAAGGCATGTCTTCTACAGGAACAATACGAGAGACAACCCCTTTGTTTCCATGACGTCCGCCATCTTATTCTCGACCTTGATCTTACGTTTTTGAGCGATGTAGACACGAACTAGCATGTTAACGCCTGATTGCAATTCATCACCGTTTGCACGGGTAAAGATCTTAACATCACGAACGACACCATCGGCACCGTGTGGTACACGAAGAGAAGTGTCACGCACTTCACGAGACTTGTCTCCAAAGATAGCGTGCAAGAGACGTTCTTCAGCTGAAAGGTCTTTCTCACCCTTAGGTGTTACTTTTCCTACAAGGATATCGCCTTCTTTAACCTCAGCACCGATACGGATAATCCCCATTTCGTCAAGGTCTTTAAGAGCATCTTCACCAACGTTTGGAATTTCACGAGTGATTTCTTCAGGTCCAAGCTTTGTATCGCGCGTTTCTGATTCGTATTCTTCAAGGTGGACAGATGTATAAACATCGTCTTTAACCAAGCGTTCACTCATGATAACGGCATCCTCGAGTTGTAACCTTCCCATGTCATGTAGGCAACGATTGGGTTTTGTCCAAGCGCCATTTCCCCATTTTCCATAGAAGGTCCGTCAGCGATAAAGTCACCTTTTTCTACAAGATCACCAACTCGAACAAGGGTACGTTGGTTGTAGGCAGTACCTGAGTTTGAACGACGGAATTTTTGAATATGGTAAACATCCAATGAACCATCTTCACGACGAACTTCTACCTTGTCCGCATCCGCATAGGTAACCTTACCACCATGTTGTGCAATAACTGCAGCTCCTGAGTCATGGGCTGCTTGATATTCCATACCAGTACCAACGTAAGGTGCTTTTGGATTGATCAAAGGAACAGCCTGACGTTGCATGTTGGCACCCATGAGGGCACGGTTGGAGTCACTCGTTTTCAAGAAAGGAATACATGCTGTCGCAAACGGCAACGCATTTCCGCTTAGGTGATACGTCCTATAATCTACAACGCTAGCTGGATACTCTTTGGTTTGACCCCCTTGATGACGTCCCATAACTGTCTTCTCAGCAAAGGTGCCATCTTCGTTAAGGCGTGAGTTAGCCTGCGCTACAGTAAATTCATCCTCTTCATCGGCAGTCAACCAAACGATTTCGTTAGTTACTTTGCCTGTTTCACGGTCAACCTTACGATATGGTGTTTGAACAAAACCATATTTGTTCAAGTGACCGTAAGATGACAAGTTGTTGATCAAAACCGATGTTCGGTCCTTCAGGTGTCTCGATTGGACTACATACGACCATAGTGAGTGTAGTACGTCACGCACTTCATATCCAGCACGGTCACGTGTCAAAACCACCGTGTCTCTAAGGCTGACAAACGACGTTTTGTGAGACAACTCAGAAAGAGGGTTGTGTTGGTCCATGAACTGTGACAACTGTGATGAACCAAAGAATTCTTTTAACCGCAGCTGTTACAGGACGGATGTTGATAATTTGTTGTGGTGTTAGACTTCATTGTCCTGAACAGACATACGTTCACGAACGTTACGTTCCATACGAGAAAAGTCCTGAGACGTACTTGGTTAGTAAGCAATTCACTCAACGGCACGGATACGACGGTTCCCAAAGGTGGTCGATATCATCAACACGGCCAATACCTTCAGCCAAGTTAAGAAGTAGCCTCATCTCAGCCAAGATATCCGCAGGAGTTACGATGCGAACCTTGTCATCTGGATTAGCATTACCGATAATAGTTACAACACGGTCTGGATCAGTTGGTGCAACAACCTTGAATTTTTGAAGAACAACTGGTTCTGTTACTACGGCAGCATCATTTGGAATGTAGACAATCTTGTTCAAGTCGCCATCCAAATGACTTTCGATACTTTTCAATAACGCTGCGAGTCATAACTGTCCCAGCTTCCACCAAGATTTCACCAGTTTCAGGATCTACCAATGGCTCCGCAATTGTTTGGTTAAGCAAGCGTGTTTTAACATTGAGTTTTTTATTGATCTTGTAACGACCAACAGCTGCCAAATCATAGCGACGTGGATCAAAGAAACGTGCTACAAGCAAGCTACGTGAACTTTCTGCAGTCTTAGGCTCACCTGGACGAAGACGCTCATAGATTTCTTTCAAAGCTTCGTCTGTACGAGAGTCCATTGGGTTTTTATGGATATCTTTTTCAACAGTATTACGAACAAGATCACTATCACCAAAGATATCAAAGATTTCGTCATCGCCTGAGAAACCAAGCGCACGAACCAAAGTCGTAAATGGAATCTTACGAGTACGGTCAATACGAGTATAGGCGATGTCTTTTGAGTCACTTTCAAGCTCCAACCAAGCTCCACGGTTAGGGATTACAGTTGAACCGTAGCCAACTTTACCATTTTTGTCTACCTTATCATTAAAGTAAACACCTGGAGAACGAACCAACTGTGATACGATGATACGTTCACCACCGTTGATGATGAAGGTACCCATCTCAGTCATGATCGGGAAGTCACCAAAGAAGACTTCCTGTGTCTTGATTTCGCCAGTTTCTTTGTTAATCAAGCGGAAGGTTACAAAGATAGGTGCTGAGTAGCTGGCATCGTGGATACGTGCTTCCTCTAGCGTGTATTTTGGTTCTTTGATTTCATAGCCTACAAACTCCAACTCCATTGTGTCTGTAAAGTTTGAAATTGCAATACATCTTCAAATACTTCCTTAAGACCGTGATCTAGAAATCTTTGAATGAATCTGTTTTGAATTTCAATCAAATTTGGTAAGTCAAGAACTTCTTTGATTCTTGAAAAACTACGACGGGTACGATGTTTCCCGTATTGAACGTCATGTCCTGCCAAGATGATTCTCCTTTAAAATAAAGTTTCAAGCCTAGTCGTCTAGGCCTTTGATTATCGTCAAAAGGTTGTAAACCTTCTATCACCTTATCCCCTTAACTAATTTTCAGAATTTTTAAATCTTTGTTACAAACACTAGAAAAACCTGAAAAAGCACAGAAAAAGAGCAGCTAAATCTGACTTTTGTAAGAAGATTTAACTGCTGTGAGCCTTGCTCTGGACAATATTTCAGACAAAAACCCATGACAAATGATTATTCATATTATACACTGATTTTTCTTTGATTTTTCAAGGGTTTTGAACGATGCCTAAAACATTGATAGGGCTTGTTTTTCAGAAAAAGAATGTTTTCATTGGTTCGTTCTTGAATAATTAGAATCACTTGTATGATATATCCTGCCGACCAACTGAAAAACGGTTCTCCTTTGTTTGTAGTGTATCATCTAACATACTGGAAAAGCACAAAAATTTTTTCTAAATAAGAAAGAATGCTTGTCAATTCAACTTTCTTGACAAAAACTATACTTTAGTGGTTTAATATACCCCATAAGGGTATATTTGGAGTACCTATGTTTCATTTGTTTACAAAAATTGACAGTATTTCTACTAGCGAGTTAAAAACTAAAACTCAAAGAACCCATTCAGCTACTGGACGTTCGGACCCTACGGAATTTGGCAGAGGCCATATCGAAAGCGCCAAGAATGTTCCCCTGACTGAAATCGGTTCTTATGAACCAGCAACAAAAGAAACCTTATATCTCATTTGTCAGTCTGGTGTTCGCAGTAAGATGGCTGCGAAAAAACTAAAGAAAAAAGGCTACCATGTCATCAATGTTCGAGGTGGCATGAAGGCTTGGATGAACTAGACAAGAACCAAGCTTTACATCGTTAGCTGCCACAGTGGTTTGCGCAGCTATATCGCAGAGCGTATCCTCAAGCAAGCAGGATTTACCGTCCAAAACCTTGACGGCGCTTATTCACTATACAAAATGGCGAACCCAGAAGGAGTAGAATATGGTAACTAATATCAGCATGGCTGACTTTTTATGAAAAGTATCAGAACCAAGATCTCAATCTTATCGACGTACGTAGTACATGAATACCAAGCAGGACATGCACCTAGTGCAAAAATCTGCCACCAAGTAGCTTGAGCAAGACTACAAGGAACTCAAAGACGATCAAGAATACTATATCATTTGCCAAGGTGGAGCTGCTCATCTGCCTGCTCCTTCCTTAGGGCCCAAGGACTCAAGGTCACAAATGTAGAAGGTGGTATGAACCACTGGCCAGGGCGAGGTAGGATCAGCACATAGGGTTGGATGAGATTAGTATTCTTCGAAAAATCAAATTCAAACCACGTCAGCTTTCGTCTTGCCGTACTCAAGCACAGCCTGCGGCTCGCTTCCTAGTTTGCTCTTTTGATTTTCGTTATTGAGTAAAATGGAAGTGAAAACTCAGTCACACTTCCCCATATTAAAACGCCTACCGTCAAGTTTTTGTCAACACTGATAGTAGGCGTTTTCTGATTTCTGAAGACTTGATAGTCATCCTCTTTTGAGCTTTATAATTCAATGATATGAGCTTGATAGCCAATGGCTTCTATGAATTTCAGTAAATCTGTCCTATCTAAAAAGAGGGTTTTTCTCGTTAGTATTAGGATGAAAACTCATTCGTTTTTCCGACATAATTTCTTTGTCGAAATAAACTTGAATATCTTTGTCAGCATTGTTAAGCAAATCAAAGGAGAAACAACTCTGCTGGAAGCATCATTTTTCAAAGAGACTCTCAGAAGAAGCTACATGAATCCCTATTGGCCCCTATCAAATCCTTCAATAACTCCATATCCAGACGTTTTTATCATCCATAATGACAAGATAAAAAGCTGTTTTCTTTTGTTAGTTAGAAACATGGTTTTTGGTGCGAACACTCGATTCCTTCGATAAAACTATCTGCTTGCTCAGTCGTTAGGGCAGGCTCATGCTCAACAACTTCAAAGGGAATAGCTAACTCTTCTAGCTTTTCCACTACTTCACTGTACAATTCCATCTTGCTACCTCCTAAGTGTATGTTTGTAGCTACAACTGGATTTTAAGGATTATCGGTTTCATTTACACTTTTAACAAAAAGGACTTTTAAGACTTAAGCTATGATTCCACAGCTGATGACAAATATGCCTTCCATCTACCTTCTAGCCTCTGTCCGTTCCATCACAAAAGCCTCTATTCAAATCCGCAACTTGATTGATAGACTCATCTATTTGAAATGCTTCAGCTAGGGAAATAAGACGGACGTCCTCTAGGATATGATCTTCTGAACACAAAAAGTGCCACATCCCATCCTCTTTATCGTGGGAGATAAAGGTAATTGGATTTTTCCCATCCAAAACATGTTGGCAAACGATACAGGCTGTTTCGGGTGCATCTTTAAAAGCAAAAGTCATCCTGGGCTCGCTCCTTTAATCTACTAGCAATTAGCATATTTTTGGCATAGCCAAAGCGCTGATTTACTTTTTGACTAAGGGTGATAAGGCTTGATAAATCTTTTATCTGACATGGGAAAAGGACATAGCTATCGCTATCAATATCCATAGCTGCTAGACAGAAGCCTCGCGACTCCCACTCTTGATCCAGATTTTGAGCCCACAGCGGAATATCCCCATCCTCTTTGAGCCAATCCTCCTGCAGAGGAAGCTTGTATTTCTTAACCAAGGATTCTAGCTCATAGAGAAAATCTTCCCTCTCCGTATTCCAATCTAACTCCACAAAACTACCACTTTCTAGCAACTCATCTGCTAGGCCAATCCATTGGAGAGTAGCCTCGTCATCCTCTGCATCGATACAACGTTCATCATATCGATCAGCATGCTCTTTGGAAATAAGCTTGCGGTGTCTCAAAACAGACTTTCAAACTTTCTAAAATTTCCTGATTACTGGTTAATAGTTGAGCGATTTCTAAGTAGGTTTCACTTGTTCTCATATCTGTTCTAACACTCCAATTTTTAAAATCAGGCAGTATACTCTGCTCTAAGATGGCTTGTGAATCACGAAAAACAATACTTCCACATCCAAGCCTGTTTTTCCATCAATGATCGTATGGATTTGTAACACTAATTTCACAAGAAAGTCTATCTGCCCCTTGACCCTGATAGATTTGCACAAAATCCGGTCCCAATGGTCCAGCTTAAAACTTGATTAGCTCATCTGAGATAAGAATCGTATCATTTGGTTATTTTGCCAAGTTCCTTTCAAATGAGTCTATCGAATCTCCTCATGCAACTTCATCTAAGTTGCTTGAAACAATGATGCTATCATGTTCTTCTACTAGCTTTTTGACATTTTACAAGGAGTCGCTTTTTTACCTTAGTACTCACTACTATTATATCATAGAAGGAGCAATTTACTTACGTTTAATCAAGTATTTAACCGCCTTTTTCCAATCTTTCCTTCTGCGCTTGGGATCCTCTAGAGGGTCATTGATACAAGCCGTTAAATTCTTCCGTAATGATTAACTCAATCACATCGATCAACACTAGATCGAACTGCTGTTAATTGAGTAAGGATATCGACACAATCACGCTCCTCCTCTATCATGATCCCCTGCACTGACCTTCAGAACGTTTAAGGTGGGTAATGTACTTTGATTTTGTCATCTCTTTTTCCTTGAACAATTTTTTCATTATATCTCTAATGAAAAACCTTTGTCAAAAGTGATCTCTTCCCTAAAGCATTTTAGCCCCTCCAATTCTCACTCGAGTAAGAATTCCATCTTTATCTGTAATGGAGAATCTCAGAAGAGGAACCATGGGTTTTTAGCCTGTTTCTGAGCTTTGCTAAATAAAATTGGCCAAAAATTTCCCTTGTTCTCAACCTCTATAACATAGTAGGTAAGACCCGTATCCATGCTGACGAGGAGCCAAGTTTTCTACCACCCCATTCATTGACAGCCAAATGATGATGATAATCCCCTGATGCTATCCAACTAGCATGGAATCGTGAATTTATCCTCAAGACCTAGAGAGCTTGATAAAAAGAACCTGACTCGACTATTTTTAACAGATAGGTGAAATATGGCCTATGGAGTGCCTTTCATGATCACAAATGCTCTATGTCTCGTCCCTAGTTCATAGATAGCTTGCAGATAGCCTCTGTCACACCTAACTAATTCGCCCGTCCTCACTGAATTTCCCCGATTCTGCCACAGGTTTGTCTCTATAGAGCTCAATGCCATTGCCCTCAAATCTCTCTAAATAGATGACTTCACTCATAGCCATGATCAGCTCCACCAACTAATGGAATCTTTTAAGTCTAACAAGTATTTAGAAAACATTAGCCAAATCTTCACGAGTCGGCAAAAGAAGCGCCATATGATAAAGACCGTAACTTTCGCTTAGATTGCTA
>BNJU01004854.1_pt1 | contig 36847 bp, 35 predicted proteins | sample 8539281 | NCBI WGS metagenome assembly BNJU01 (sample SAMD00202456, study PRJDB9452) | human saliva metagenome | isolation source: human saliva | place: Japan
TTCTCAAGAAAGAAGCTCAATATAACGAGCTTCTATACCATCATATTTAATTTTTCTTGTTTTGGGACCATTCGAAACAACACAGCTCTAAAAACTGTACCCCTCATGCTTCAAGGCCATTCCGAGTTTTGGGACCATTCGAAAACAACACAGCTCTAAAACTGTCTGGAAAGTAGTCGTAGTCGCTGTTGGGTTTTGGGACCATTCGAAAACAATACAGCTCTAAAACAATAGTGGTTGGGGAGTTAGCTCAAAAGGTGTTTTTGGGACCATTCAGAAACAACACAGCTCTAAAACTGGGTGGATAAAGGGAAGTGCAATGGACTTGGTTTTTGGGACCATTCGAAACAACACAGCTCTAAAACTCAATATCTTGTGCAATGATGAAGCTATCTGTTTTGGGACCATTCGAAACAACACAGCTCTAAAACTCCAAACTACTTTCTTTACTGTCGCATTAAGTTTTGGGACCATTCGAAACAACACAGCTCTAAAACAGTCGCCTTGTTTAACGACCCGACCACCCTGTTTTGGGACCATTCGAAAACAACACAGCTCTAAAACTGACTTTGGAGCTGACAGGTTTCAAAAAGAGTTTTGGGACCATTCGAAACAACACAGCTCTAAAACAGATAGGAGCAGGAGGCATCAATGGAATATGTTTTGGGACCATTCGAAAACAACACAGCTCTAAAACTGGATCTGTATCGCTGGTATTTATGATCGTGTTTTTGGGACCATTCGAAACAACACAGCTCTAAAACAAAGGTCTGTCTTTATGTTATTTGTCTAAAGTTTTGGGACCATTCGAAACAACACAGCTCTAAAACGCCAACGTTGAAGATCTCATCACTTTTGCAAGTTTTGGGACCATTCGAAACAACACAGCTCTAAAACACGATTACTACCGCACAATCACCGATGCTGGTTTTGGGACCATTCGAAACAACACAGCTCTAAAAACAAACTGCTATGTGACAGATTTCGGAGAAGAGTTTTGGGACCATTCGAAACAACACAGCTCTAAAACAATAGGGATTGATATTGAGCGCAAGAATAAGTTTTGGGACCATTCGAAACAACACAGCTCTAAAACTAGTTACCTTGAGCGTTTAAGAGATAATCTGGTTTTTGGGACCATTCGAAACAACACAGCTCTAAAAACACTAGCCTATAAAATTCATCAATTACCATTGTTTTTGGGACCATTCGAAACAACACAGCTCTAAAAACCAATTGCATACGCTCTTTTATCTGCTCTCTTGTTTTGGGACCATTCGAACAACACAGCTCTAAAACCGCACCAAGGTAATATTCCACAGTGGTCGTTTTGAGACCATTCGAAAACAACACAGCTCTAAAACGACGCATTCAAAATGATCTCGACTCATTGCGTTTTTGGGACCATTCGAAAACAACACAGCTCTATAACACGACGCTAGCGAATCAGACACAGCAAACTGTTTTGGGACCATTCGAAACAACATCAGCTCTAAAACGACCTATCTGAGTTTTTCACAACTTTATTAGGTTTTGGGACCATTCGAAACAACACAGCTCTAAAAACTATTCATTACGGATAGCATTTACAACACTCAGTTTTTGGGACCATTCGAAACAACACAGCTCTAAAACGTACAATAAGGGGTCAAAAGATCGTCTTGCTGTTTTGGGACCATTCGAAACAACACAGCTCTAAAACAAATACCAGTAACATTGTACACTGTTCCATGTTTTGGGACCAGTCGAAAACAACACAGCTCTAAAACGACGGATCAGTCCGAATCAATGAGGGCCTTGTTTTTGGGACCATTCGAAACAACACAGCTCTAAAACCTTGCAGGATCGTAACCCTGCTGGGAGCTTTGTTTTGGGACCATTCAGAAACAACACAGCTCTAAAACGTGAAGCCTGCGCACCCTTACAGCACCATAGTTTTGGGACCATTTCGAAACAACACAGCTCTAAAACAGAGGATTCGGTGTTATCCGAAGATTTTCGGTTTTGGGACCATTCGAAACAACACAGCTCTAAAACTAGAGCCGTTATTTGAGCTGTATGACACCGGTTTTTGGGACCATTCGAAACAACACAGCTCTAAAACACACACCAGCTCCTAAAACTGAAACCAAAGTTTTTGGGACCATTCGAAAACAACACAGCTCTAAAAACAATCGCGTTTGGCGTCAAGTTCGCGCATGTGTTTTGGGACCATTCGAAACAACACAGCTCTAAAACAGTTGGACCAGCCGGTCCTGCGGGACCTCCGTTTTGGGACCATTCGAAACAACACAGCTCTAAAACGCTGATGGACAATTGTATGTTCAATGAAATGTTTTGGGACCATTCGAAACAACACAGCTCTAAAACCTGCAGACAAGGATAAGAATGAAGTCACAAGTTTTGGGACCATTCGAAAACAACACAGCTCTAAAACAGATACTATTGTCGACAAACGTGTTGCTGTGTTTTGGGACCATTCAAAAACAACACAGCTCTAAAAACAGAAGCGGACAAGGCGATAGCTGAGTTTGAGTTTTGGGACCATTCGAAACAACACAGCTCTAAAAACATAACTTCATAGTACGTCTTCTCTTTCATTGTTTTTGGGACCATTCGAAACAACACAGCTCTAAAACCAGAGAGCAGCTTCTACTTCTGAATCTACGTTTTTGGGACCATTCGAAAACAACACAGCTCTAAAACAATGTTGAACGGGTTTTCAAAAATTGCTGATGTTTTGGGACCATTCGAAAACAACACAGCTCTAAAACGAAGGGCTATGAGAATAAGCTTGAGAATGTGTTTTGGGACCATTCGAAAACAACACAGCTCTAAAACCTTTATCTACTCTTTTCCAGCTCCTCTCTCAGTTTTGGGACCATTCGAAAACAACACAGCTCTAAAAACGCTCTCTTTGAGTCTGCTCCAAAAATCTACTAGTTTTGGGACCATTCGAAACAACACAGCTCTAAAACAGAATTATTCGGAACAGAATTTAAAGATAAGTTTTGGGACCATTCGAAAACAACACAGCTCTAAAACTAAAGCATTCGATGGTTGTTATTGATGCAGGGTTTTGGGACCATTCGAAACAACACAGCTCTAAAACGTATATTGTAGCTAAATCAATACAAGGGCGTTTTTGGGACCATTCAAACAACACAGCTCTAAAACAGGGGCACAGGTTCGAATCCTGTATTCTCAGTTTTGGGACCATTCGAAACAACACAGCTCTAAAACGTCAAGTGGTTGGTCTAGTCACGCATGACAGTTTTGGGACCATTCGAAAGCTAACACAGCTCTAAAAACTTGATTTTTAGTATATGGGTATCTGTTTGGGTTTTGGGACCATTCGAAAACAACACAGCTCTAAAACACACCAGCGCCAAGTTCAGCACCTTTTACTGTTTTTGGGACCATTCGAAACAACACAGCTCTAAAACTAAAATTCGGGATGATTTCCAGCAGAAATTGTTTTGGGACCATTCGAAACAACACAGCTCTAAAACAAAGAGGTCCACGTCTGAGATTCCGAAATAAGTTTTTGGGACCATTCGAAAACAACACAGCTCTAAAACCTCGTAGAATGATTTTTCTTTCGAAATTTCGTAATCGCGCTATTCGTCCTAGCTAGACTTCAGTCCGTCTGAATCCCGTTATTACTGCTATTATAGCATATTTTCAGCATTTAAGAAATAATCTTTATCTAGTATAAATTGCGGAAAATTGTAGACTTGCTTGGTTCTAAAAATAAAGACAGATAATTGATTTAATCCAATATATTCTATTAAACTTTCAATTTCTTTCTCTGATAAAGTAAGCGACTTCATTTATAAAAACAAAGGAGTCTCTTTTTGATAGATATTTGAAAACCTGTACAATTTCCATGCACTTTTCCAAATACAGTATCGCTATTGTTTCTACTTTAACACCTAATGCTTCGATCAACTCTAGGATAGTGATTTCATCATATTCTAGATCCAATTCATTTCTAAACACTCATAAGCTAATAATTCAGTGATCGTCACAACTAATTTCTCTATCATTGACTTCACTTCTGGTTTTTCATTCAATTGATTTTTCTAAATCCGCATGTATCAATTTTTAGCATGGAAGTTGAATTTAAATTATAGCCTAAAAATATCAGTTATTACCAGAAGTTCGGATTCTTTTTAATGATATCAGACGAGAGTCAAATATCTTTAAATCACTATCACCATTAGTATTGATAAAAATTGCTTCACAAGGTCTGAAAATACTTGCTGATCTTCAAAGGGCTAAGAAGGTACCATTTGTTATTGTTATTGCCTCATCTAATATAGGGAAATTAATCTTCATCTGAAAATTCCTCTCCTAAAAATACTAAACGTGAATCTGAATTTGCTACACTTGTATCTCTTTCACCGCATAAATATATCATACGGGAAAACTGTTTTTCCGTAACTGTCAGCAATGTAATACTCCCTTTTTTTAGGGTTATGGTTTTTTTAATCGTTCAATCATTGCATTATTTGCTGAATTATTTAGCAACAACTTGCTATAAATGGAAAACTGATGCATGATAAATCCTTCATCAATCAGAAATTGCCTAAATTTACGGTAGGCTTTCTTCTCCTCTGCTGTTTCAACTGGCATATCAAACATTAAAATCATTCGCATATATCGATAACTCATATCCTAAACTCAGGAACTCCTTTCTCAGGATTATTTAATGACTGAATGACTTTCTTCGTATAATCACTGACAATATTCGTTAAGTACATTTCTTTATCATTATATTGAAAAGTATCTGAAAATATCGAGAATAATTCTCTTTTGATCTTTACAAATTCTGAGCCTCTATTTTTCATATACAATACGATCAATAATTGGCGAAACGGCTCCATAATATCACTTGCAAGGTTAAATTGATTAAACTGATTCGCATGCTTCAATCCTAACTGAGTCATACATCCTGATAACGCAATCTCACGCGCAAACATACTTAATAATAAAGTATAACCATAATCTAATGCGACATTGATATCATTATCCAGTTCACGACTAAAATCATTCCCAAAATAAGGTATTAAAAATATTCAGTGCGACATGTCCTTCTCGATTATTTGGATCAAAAATTTCTAACCCGTCATATAACTTTATGATAGATTGTGATTTTTCAAAAACTACAACATCCTAAATATATTGCTTGATTCAATATCTTTTGAGAAATGATGCTTGTCCACACAAAACCTTAAGTTTCTTCATTCCAAGAAATCTGTTTAGATAATTGTAAACTTGAATCATGGCGTCCATAATAAGGCATTAAATGGGCAGTTGGAAGTCTTTTATCATCACAAAAGACCACTAACACATTTTCATCAATAAGCCGTTTTACAAGCATGGTCGACAAAACTATATCAGTTGTTTCAAGAATTAAGATATCAATCTCGGACAGATGGATTAGTTCCGTCCGAGATGCATCTTTAAAAATTAAATGATTGTTTTTATAGGTTAATTTAGAATGAGTGTTTACTACTACTGTACGCCAGCCCATTACTCTGCTCCTAATTTGCTCAGGTCGATCCGAGTTTCATAAAGTCCTGTGATAGATTGATGGATGAGGGTAGCTTTAAGAATTTCCGTAACAGTTAAGTAGCGTTTTCTTTCAATATCTTTTCCAAAGAATTTAAAGACTGCAGGGGCACCAAATGCAGTGAAGGTCAACAGATTGATAAATGAATTTGCAATCTCTTCCATATTAGTTTGTTCATTATCTATATATAAATTTTTAATTTTCTCTAGATTAGACTCTGCAAGTACATATTTTTGTGAAAACTCAGATACAAAATTTAATAAATCATTAAATTCACTATGATGTTGCTTGATATATTCCAAATGTTCTGGTTCGTCTTTTTTCTGAATTCTTTTAGCATGGTAAAGTAAGGTTATTAAATACGATGGAAGCACTCATTTCATTTCCTTTTTTTGAAGTTCTTTGGCACTTGCCAGCATCCGTCTCCGCCCATTTTCAAGCTCAAACAAACTATACTTAGGTAACCGTATGATATTTTTCTTCAACAACATTTTGATACCCTTTACCTTCAAGGAAAGCAACTGGATTTGCCTCAAATTTAACTCTTTCCATAATAGTGATGCCAATTAAAGACTTAACAGTTTTTAATTTTTGATTTTTCCTTTTTCTACATCAGCAATTAATAGAATCGAATACAATAACAGGGCTATCAAAACCACCATATCTCGTAGTATCTAATTGAATATTCTTAGTTTTTTTCTTGGAATTAGCTTTATCAGAATTCCCTTTAGGTAATATAGATTCTTTAGAGAATCCTCCAGTTTGCTCCTCAGTTTTTAACAATATTCACTTGTGGACAAGAAAGTACTTTTACGGACAATAGCAAAATCACGCTTTTTATTCAAGCAATCTCCCTAGTATCTTTTAGAGTATTCAACGTTTCCTCTCTGTATGATAGTGCCATCCGCATAATATACTTTATCTTTAAAGAAATTTAATAAATTTGAATAGAAGAAATACTTTTTCTGTTGCTTTTTCAATTTCTTTTAGGATCTTTTGGTTCTTGAAATGTATCTCTTAAGATCGTACTTTTGGTAGTCACCATAGACAAATTCAGGCTCTAGTTTAGGATATTTCTTAAGAATAGCCTTAGCTACCACTGCATTTAAGTATGCATCATGTGCATGGTGGTAGTCATTGATTTCCCGTACCTTATATAATCCAAATTCTTTACGGAAGTTGGAAACTAGATTTGATTTCAAAGTGATGATTTTAACGCTACGAAGCTTTTGGTTTTTCTCATTCACTTCTGCATTGAAGCGATCATCTAAAATCTGTGCAACATGTTTTGTGATTTGTCGTGTTTCAACTAGTTGGCGTTTGATAAAACCAACTTTATCACGTTCATCTAATCCACCTCGTTCAGCCTTGGTTAAATTATTGAATTTACGTTCTGAAATCAATTTAGAATCTAATAATTGTTGCCAAAAACCTTTCATCTTTTCAACTATTTCAAGACTTGGAACATTATCGGATTTACCACGATTATCTTTTTGAACTAGTTAAAAACACGATTATCAAGAGAATCATCCTTTATAAAAGGCCTGTGGAATGATGTGGTCAATATCATAGTTGCTCAATTGGTTGATATCAAGAGCTTCTCCAGTATACATATCTTTCCCATTTTTGTAGATAGTAAAAGGAAGAGACGGTCGTTTTGAAGTTGAATATTATCCGTTGGATGTTCTTTTAGAATATTACTTCCGAGTTCAGAAAATAGCATCTGAGAGTGTCTTCAAGCGTTGTTGTGACTTACTTTTTCCTTTATTAGTAGTCTGATTTTCACGCGCCATTTCAATTACGACAGACTCCGGAGCATGGCCCATAACCTTGACAAGTTCATCAACAATTTTAATACTTTGTAAAATTCCCTTTTTAATGGCAGGACTTCCTGGAAGTTCTTGGACAACTTGCTTCACATCATTGGTCTCACCAACGACTTGTGCTTTTTGGATAGTTTCTTTGAAAGAAAGTCCATCATCATTAATTAACTGCATAAAGTTACGATTGCTGTAACCATCATCAATCAGATAATCAAGAATCGTTTTGCTGGTTTTTTTATCACGGATACCGTTAATCAGTTTAGCAGAAAGTTTTCCCCAACCAGTATAATGCCGACGAGTTAGTGCTTTGATCACTTTTTCATCAAAGATAGAATCATACTGATTAAGGCGTTGTTTAATCATCTCTCGATCTTCAAAGATTGTGAGAGTATGGACGATATTTTCAAAAATCTCTTCATTTTTAGGGTCATCCATAAACTCTTTATCTTTGATAATCTTGAGCAAATCATGATAAGTAGAAAGACTAGAGTTAAAATGTTTTTCAATTCCTTTTAGTTCGATTCCATCATAGCCATCAACATTGTGTAGATAATGAATGATGTCTTTTTCAGTTACTTTTCTTTTCTCTTTGAATAATTGATTGACAATTTGCTTCTTCTGTCCACTATCAAGAAATTGATAGTCTTTCATCCCTTCAGCAATGTATTTCACCTTTGTCAACTCATTATAAACTGTAAAAGTTTCATACAGAAGACTATGCTTAGGCAGAACTTTTTCTTCTGGCAAATACAGGTCATAGTTAGTCATTCTGTGGATGAAGTCTTCAGCAGAACTTGATTTATCAACCATCTCTTCAAAATTCATGGTCGGATTTAGCTTCATCAGAGTTTTGAGTCAGCCAAAGCGAAAATCACTATTGCCACGTGCCAATGGGCCTACATAATAAGGAATACGGAATGTTAGGATCTGTTTCAATTTTTATCTTTGTTCTCCTTTAAGAATGGATAATATTCTCCTTGGTGCCGGAGAATGGCATTCATTTCTTGAAGATGAATTTGATGAGGAATTGAACCATTATCGAAAAGTGCGTTGTTTTTCTCAAAAATCTTCACGTTCAATTTTTCAAGAAAATACTCTGCTCCTTCAATTTTAGAAATGAGATTTTTGATATATTTGTAAAATCCTTCTTGAGTAGTTTTTCCATCAATATATCCAGCATATCCATCTTTAGAATCATCTGAAAAAAACTTCTGAATATTTTTCTGGAAGATTTCTTCTACGAATTGTTTTTAATGCTGAAAGATCATTTTTGATGATTGTCATAACGTTCTATCATAGAAGCAGATAGTGGAGCCTTTTGTCCCAGGATCTTTAACAGATAATATACCTGCTAGTAGTATGGCATCATAGAGTTTTTTTAGCCACAACAAAAGATCAGCATAAACGTCCCCAATTTGTCCCCAACAAACTTTTCCAAGTCCTCTTCATAAGTATCCTTAGAAAAATTGTAGTGGAGCTTTTTCTTCTAAGTCAAAAATGTTTCTTAAAAATCAGCTTGATTCCCAACAATTAATTTTAAAAACTCAGAAAAATAAACCCGTTGATTTTTCATCAGGAAATAGTTTTAGGACACGGTCTCTTTTAGCAGATTTACTAATCTTATCGGTAAAAATTTCTTCTACCTGTGCATTTCCTTTGCTAAGTGAACTTTCCTCAAAAGTGTTATCATAGAGACTTGTGAATTCGTTAAAGATTTTTGAATATCATTATTTTTAATATCGAATGAGTCTTCATACAAGAAATGCCCACGATATTTAATAATATGTAGCAAAGCTAAATAGATTAAACGCAAATCAACTTTCTCTTTCGAATCTGCAAGAATCTTCCTCAAATGATAAATGGTTGGAAATTGTTTATGATACTCTTTCTCCTCCTCTAAGGTTCCAAAAATTGGATATTTACTTCCTCTCTTATCTTCAGGAACTAGGAATGAATCATCTAAGCGATGGAAAAACTCTCATCCACTTTATTCATTTCTTCAGCAAATATTTCCTGTAAATACAAAATTCTATTCCGACGTCTTGTATAGCGACGTCTGGCAGTTCTTTTTAACCGACGATCTGCAGCAGTATTTCCTGCATCAAAAAGAAGTGCACCTATTAAGTTTTTCTTAATAGACTCCTTGTTGGTATTCCCAAGAACCTTCATTTTTTTTGCTGGAACCTTGTAATCATCTGTGATAACTGCCCAGCCTACGCTATTTGTACCGATATCTAAGCCAATTGAATATGGTTTTTTCATAATTTTCTCCTTTATGTCTTGCATTTGCGATGATAAAGTTGTAGAATAATGGTGTTGGGATTATTCGAAACAACACAGCAAGTTAAAATAAGGCTTTGTCCGTATCCAACTTGAAAAAGTGCGCACCGATTCGAGTGCTTTTGTGCCTATTTTCATCTATCCCTAATTAGTCATTATATTAACTACATTTTTACTCCTTCCTTCCTCAAAAATCAATTCATTATATGGAGATATTCCATCTATTTTTGACTTCTTTCTTACACAAAAAGGAACTCGCATGCACGAGTTCCTTTTACTTTATGTCCCCTACCGGAATCGAACCAGCAACTACTCCTTAGGAGGAGTTGTTATATCCATTGAACTAAGGGGACCTATAAAAAGAAAGCGAGATCACTCCCTGCCTCCTTGTTCGTCTTAACGACGGATTTCTTTAATACGAGTACGCTTTACCTTGCAATGCACGAAGGTAGTACAATTTCGCACGACGTACTTTACCGTAACGTACAACTTCAATCTTTTCTACACGTGGAGTGTGTACTGGGAATGTACGTTCAACACCGACACCGTTAGAGATTTTACGAACAGTGTACATTTCAGTGTGTCCTTGACCTTTACGAGCGATAACAACGCCTTCAAAGATCTGGATACGTTCACGAGATCCTTCGACAACTTTCGCGTGTACACGAACAGTGTCACCAGGACGGAATGCAGGGATATCAGTACGAAGTTGACCTTCAGTCAAGCTTTGGATTAATGGATTCATTTTATTCTCCTATCTTCGTCAATCTTGAGGGACCTCCCTCAGCGGATAAACTGTATTTTTGTGCTTCCATTACGCACAGAAACTATCATATCAGATAATTTCAGGTTTGTAAAGCTCTTTTCTCTACTTTTTCGCAACTTTTTGACCGGAATAAATGCTCCACTCTTTTGGCAGGCAATAGGCGATGGCACAAGCGATGACAAAGAAAGGAAGGTTGGCATAGCCAAAGACTTCTCCTCCGATTAAGATCGGTGCGAGCAAGGTCGTCGTCGCACTGCCAAAGACACTGGCATATCCGATAGCGGCCACGACTAAGACTGGTAAGCCCAGCATAGGAGCAAGAAAGACTCCAAGCGTAGCTCCGATCGCAAAGAGCGGGTCACTTCTCCTCCTTGGTATCCAGCAGAGATGGTCACCACGGTAAAGAGGAGCTTCAAGATCCAGTCATAACTACGCGCACTGCCCTGATGAAAAGCCACATCAATCAGATTGGTTCCAAGTCCACTATAAGTGCCAACCTTGGTCAGCTGGAGGGTCAAGAGGACCAAGCTAAGTCCAGCCCCTATAAGGGCAATCCGGATATAGGGATTAGGCAAGACTTGAGCGACGGTTTTCTTCAACCAGGAAAGGCTAACTGCAAAGAGTTTCCCAGCGAGGCCAAAAGCTAGGCCAAGAAGGGCAACTTTGATCAAGGTTTCTGGTGTCCAGCTCAGCGTTTCTCTTAGCGGCACAGCAAATTTCTCTAAACCAAGGGCATGAGAGGTGAAACTAGCCACGATTGAAGCGATGAGGGCAGGATAGAGAGCCATCAACTGCAACTCCCCAACTGTCAAGACTTCAAGGGCAAAGAAGGTTGCTGCCAGTGGCGTCTGAAAGAGCCCCGCAAAACCAGCTGCCATCCCAGTCATGAGAAAGATACGCGAAGCATCTGGAATCTTGATATGACGGGCAAAACGATGCGAAAGCGTCGCTCCGATCTGGACTGCTACACCTTCCCGACCGACCGAACCACCAAAGAGATGGCTCATCCAGGTCGTCAGCATGATCAAAGGCACCAAGACCAAGGGGATTTTCTCCTCACGCGCGTGTCCGACATCAAAGATGAGGCCCATCCCTTTTGAAGCCTTGCCACCAAAACGTTTATAAAGATAAACAATGACAAGCCCCACTAAAGGACAGAAAAAGAATCAAAGGCCAATGCTGGCTTCGGACATCTCCAATCAGGAGCAATCCTTGACCAAAAATCATGTCAATGGCACCAACCAAGAGACCAATGAAAAGCGCCATCCCTGTTAGGACCACATACTGTTGTACTTTTTGCTTGATAGATAGACTAGTCACGCGCCCTCACCTCCTCTTGGAAGTCTCTCGAGCGCTTCATCATATCTTGAAACTGAGCTTGAATAGTCGCCCGATACTGCTCCTCCGTCACGAGAGAGCCGACTTTCTCAAGTACTTCTCTCTCCCTTCTCTGATCGAGCACAGGTAAACTCTGTTGCTCCTTATATTCTACAATTTGACCGACACAGACCATCCGTCTTTCCAGTAAGGCTACTAGCTCTTGATCGATCTGGTCAATGTCCTTACGAATCTGATCTAAATCCATGTGTCTCCTCTTTATTTTGGATATAAATCGAGGCTGTAATCCATCGATCCAGCCTCATTGTCATTAATTTGCTTTTGCTACAAGTTCTTCTGCAAAGGCTTCTAATTTTTCAATGTCTTCGTCTTCTGCAGACAAAATCAACTTTGACACACTCAGAACCTTTTTTCAGCACCAGTCGCGACGAAGCAACGGTCGAAATCATCAACTGCTTTACAGAATTCATCGTAGAAGGTATCACCTGATCCTACCACACCGTAAAGTTTGCCTTTGAGATCAAGGCCAGCCAAATCTTCGTAGAAATCTTGGATCTCATCTGGAAGCTCTCCATCACCGTATGTATAAGTCGCTACCACTGCGATATCTGCTTCAAGGAAGTCCTCCGCATCCACAGTTGTACACTCATCCACATCTACTTCGACACCAAGATCACGGAATTTGTCCGCTACGATATCAGCAATTTCTTCAGTATTTCCAGTCATACTAGCAAAAACAATCTTCGCTACAGTCATAATTTCCTCCCAAAAGCTATTTCCCGTATTATACCACTTTTTCAAGCATTTTGCACGAAACCTTTCCCGATAAGCTGAAAGAAGGGACACGTTTCAAGAATTTGGACCGATTCAACCTAATCACCCTCATTTTCTTCTTGAATTGCTTTAATAGTTCAATTATTATCTGTTTTCCTTCTCCAACTCGTACTCCTCTTTAATATCTTTAATACGCTGGATTTCTTCATCTAGTTTTTTATTAAATTCAGATTCAGTCTTATATGGATATGAAAAACGGCTCCAGGTATACCACTTCAACCCATCTTTCCCTTTAAAATACCATTCAAGTTTGATCGGTAAATAATCTTGATTATAGGTGATCCGAACTTTGGAAAATTGATTCTTTTCATTTAAAACTTTGGCTTCAAAATCAGGTGTCTTCCCTTCCTTCACTAGAGATTTAGTAATCAACGATTTCGGATCTCGCTCAATAATAAAGTTTGATTTTTCGATCTCTACCTTCGAAACTTTTAAGTTCAGAATTGCGGAAGTAATATTTCGGTATAAGTCTCTATGATACCCTATCGGATGGTTTTTCGTCTGAATAACTACCATATTTTTTCCCATTTTTTACTACTACTTGAGTTATACTATAAGAATTATTGCTCCTCAAATCATAGCCATTCTCAAAATTAAATCGATAAGAATTTTCATATTCTGCACTATCCACAACAATAAAACGTTGTTTTTTCTAGTATCGATTTTGAATCTTCTTTAATCTTACCTCTTTGAACAACTATGAAAATTCCAGCAACAACTACAGAATCAAAACAACTAGAAAGACTTTCGAACTGAATCGTCTCTTTTAATTTCTTTCATCATATTCATCCATTCTACCAAAATAATGATCTTCTGTAAAACCGCTTCCACAGCTCCTAATTAGTGATAAATGCTTGCTGGATGGGCCTTTCTTATGTTAAAATTGACAGAGAAAATGAGGTAATGTATGAACGTAATGAATGAAATTCTTGAAAAAATTCAAGCTTATGACACGATTATTATCCACCGTCATCAGAATCCGGATCCAGATGCGATTGGTAGCCAGGTGGGCTTGCGGGATCTCCTGCGCGCGCACTTCCCTCAAAAGCGGGTCTTGGCAACTGGCTATGATGAACCGACCTTGACTTGGCTTGCTGAAATGGATGAGGTCAAGGATGAAGACTATGCTGGAGCTTTGGTGATTGTCTGTGATACGGCTAATACTCCCCGCATCGATGACAAGCGCTATACGAATGGTGATTTCCTGATCAAGATCGACCACCACCCAAATGACGATGCTTATGGCGATCTGCTCTGGGTCGATACTGAGTCTAGCTCTACCAGTGAGTTAATCGCACTTTTTGCTAAGGAATTGGAGCTCGAACTTCCTGTGAGTGCTGCTCGTCTCCTCTATGCTGGGATTGTCGGCGATACTGGTCGCTTCCTTTATCCTGCTACTTCGACTCGGACCTTTGAGATCGTTGCAACCCTTCGCAGCATTCCCTTCGATTTTACAGCACTTGCTCGTCAGATGGATACGATCAACCTCAAAACCGCTAAGCTTCAAGGCTATGTCTATGACCATCTTGAGATCGATGAACATGGCGCTGCGCGTGTGACCCTAACACAAGAGCTCTTGAAGAAATTCGATCTACGTGATTCAGAGACCGCTGCAATTGTCGGAGCTCCTGGACGCATTGATACCGTATCTGTTTGGGCTATCTTTGTTGAGCAGGCCGACGGTCACTTCCGTGTCCGGATGCGTAGCAAACGAAAAGTGATCAACGAGATTGCCAAACGTCATAATGGTGGTGGCCATCCACTAGCGAGTGGAGCCAACTCCTACTCCCTTGAAGAAAACGATCAAATCTACAAAGAGCTACAAGAAGTGGCACGCACGAACGAAGGCTGAGAACGATTTCTCAGCCTTTTTATCTTGGTCACGGGGTTTTCATTTGATCTTTCTTATGGTAAAATAAAGCTAATAAAATTTTTAAGGAGACTTATTATGGAAAAATCGTTTGTTTATTATTATCTCTGCTGCGGTGGCGATTCTTAGCTCTTTCTTGCCATGGGCAAGCCTGAATGCTGGAAACTTTGGTTCATACAGCTGGAATGGCCTTCGCGGAGATGGATGGTTTGTTATTATCTTCGCAGTCGTTGCGATTGTCCTTGCTTGCTTGAACGATGTAAAAACTTCACTACCAAAAGGTTTTGCAATTGGTGTTATCGTATCAGGGTCTCTCTCAACTGTTGTAACATTGATCGATGTCTTCGGTGTGAACAAGTACGCTGTTAATTTCAATGGCTATGGGGTTTCAATTGGCTTTGGTTTGATCCTTGCTTTAATCGCATCAATCGCTATTGTTGTGACTGGTCTCTTAGCGATGTCAGGTGGTAAAATCACTAAAGGAACATTCGAAGAACTTGCTGAATCTGGTAAAGGATTTGCCCAATCTGTTGGACGCGTGACAACTTCTACTGTAAAAACTGCTGTAAATGAAATCAAAAAAGAATCACACGAACACACTGAGGGACAAGCTGATCAACCAGTAGAAGCACCAAAAGATCCAAATCAATCTGAACAATAATAAAATTATCATCACCTTGGCTTAGACAGGGTGATTTTTAATCATTAATTTAAATAAAATTAGTGAAAAATACTTGTCAAGATCCTGGAAATTTGGTAAACTAGCTTAGTAACAATCTATGGCTCGGAAAGAGACCATGGCAGAAAGGAAATATTGCAAAATGAAAAAGATATCCATCCAGAATATCGCCCTGTTGTCTTCATGGACACTACTACTGGTTACAAGTTCCTCAGCGGTTCAACTAAATACTCTAGCGAAACAGTTGAATTCGAAGGTGAAACTTACCCATTGATCCGTGTTGAAATTTCATCAGACTCCACCCATTCTACACTGGACGTCAAAAGTTCACTCAAAGCAGATGGACGTGTGGATCGTTTCAACAAAAAAATACGGTCTCAAATAAGAACCAACACAAAACCACTTCCCTTTTGGGAGTGGTTTTTTTGATCTCTGTTTCTTTTTATTGTGAACGCACAAAAATAAGAGGTTAGGATGTTGATCCCAACCTCTGTTTTTATCTTAATGGAACTGCATTCCACCATCCACGATAATGGTTTGACCTGTGATGTAGTTTGAGTCAGGTCCAGCAAGGAAGCTGACAGCTGCTGCTACATCTTCTGGTTCAGAAAGACGTTTCAAAGTGATATCTTTTAGCGAATGTTTGCATACCCCATTCGTCGATCTTTGCCTGCGTTCTTCCCAACTTCATGAGCAATGTCAAACATCATTGGAGTCTTAACAATACCTGGTGCATAAGCATTGACAGTGATGCCTGAATCTGCCAAGTCACGCGCCAAAGTCTGTGTGATACCACGAACTGCAAATTTAGTACCACCATAAACAGTCAAGTTAGGGTTACCTACAACACCAGCTTGTGAAGTCGCATTAATGATCTTTCCACCATGACCGAGTGCTTTGAACTGAGCTTGAGCCGCTTGTGCACCCCAAATCACGCCACCAACGTTAATAGCAAATGTACGTGTAAATTGTTCTTCTGTAATTGTATCAAGTGGTGTAGTTGGCGCAACACCTGCATTGTTTACGACAACATTCAAATCTCCAAAATGGTCAACAACTTTTTGGAAAGCTGCAGCCACTTCTGCTTGTTTTGATACATCGGCAACGACTGCAAAAGCATTTTCTGCGGACAACTCAGCAACTGCTTTTTCAGCTGTTTCAGCATTGTAGTCCAATACTCCAACCTTAAAAAGCCATCTTGCACCAAGCGTTTTTGCGATTGCAAAAACCAATTCATGACCAGCACCTGTGACAATAGCTACTTTGAGACATATGATTCCTCCTTGGTATCAATGATGCCAGCAAACGTTCCTATCAGAACAGCAAGGGTTGACAACTAGTTTTGATGGGGTCTTTTATAAATATCCGACAAAAACTATGCTAACAGTATACTCCTTTGTGAAAAAAAGTGTCAAACTCTGGCCTGTTATTTTTTAAAAAAGTTTATTTATATGATATTTTTATTTAGTGATAAGTGAACGAAAGCGTGAAATAGAGTAAAAGCTTTTAGCCAAAAACGGTTAACTGTTCTATTCTGTAAATCCCTACATAAAAAGCCTTCTTTCGAAGGCTTCTCTTAAACTATTCGTTTGATTGATCCCTTTAGTCATCAGACTCCGCAAATACTTGAGTAGCTTTGACTGCTTTCTTCCACCCCTTGTACAGCTCTTCCTTACGAGATTCATCCATCTTGGGTTCAAAGATTTGGGCTGCTCCATGAAGAGATTTTAATTCTTCCAAGTCCTTCCAATAGCCTACAGTCAGACCTGCTAGGAAGGCCGCTCCTAAAGCAGTGGTTTCCAAGTTTTTGGCGCGAGCAATCGCAATCCCAAGAATATCTGCCTGAAACTGCATTAAATAATCATTTTTCGCTGCCCCTCCATCTACTTTTAGGACTGGGATAGAGGTTTTAGCATCTACCTGCATGGTGTCGATGATATCGCGTACTTGATAGGCAATGGATTGAAGGGTTGCTTTGATAAAGTCTTCCTTGGTCGTTCCCCGGGTAAGTCCGAAGACAGAACCACGCGCCTCTTGATTCCAATATGGTGCTCCAAGACCCGTAAAGGCAGGGACCACATAGATTTCATCCTGGTTCTGGGACTTCAAAGCATAGGCCTCTGACTCAGGTGAACTGTCGATCATACGCAGACCGTCACGAAGCCACTGAATGGCACTTCCAGCGATAAAGATAGATCCTTCAAAAGGGCATAGTAGACCTTGTCATTGATCCCATAACCAATCGTCGTCAGCAGGTTATTTTTCTGATAACTGCATCTCCTCACCCGTATTCATAATGATGAAAGATCCAGTTCCATAAGTGTTTTTGACCATCCCAGGTTCAAAGGCCAATTGACCAAAGAGAGCAGACCCTGCTGGTCTCCCGCCATCCCTGCAATCGGCACTTGTCCACCGTAGAAATGGAAAGGAGCTGTCTTGCCATAGATTTCAGAGTTTGAACGCACTTCAGGAAGCATGGCTTTAGGAATGTTGAGGATTTCCAAAATCTCATCGTCCCATTTCAGTTCCTTGATATTGTAAAGCATGGTACGGGCAGCATTGGAATAGTCTGTCACGTGGGCAGCTCCATCCGTCAGCTTCCAGACCAGCTAAGTATCAATGGTTCCAAAGAGCAATTCGCCCTTCTCCGCACGCTCTTGCGCCCCTTCTACATGGTCCAAGATCCAACGAACTTTAGTTGCTGAAAAGTAGGCATCAATGACTAGACCTGTCTTTTGGTGGAAGGTTTCTACATAGCCTTGGTTTTTAAGTTCTTCAGCCAGTGGAGCAGTTTGACGAGATTGCCAGACAATGGCATTGTAAATAGGAAGGCCTGTGTTCTTATCCCAAACAACTGTCGTCTCCCGTTGATTGGTAATGCCGATCGCCTCTATTTGATTTGGCTTGATGCCACTTTCGATAAAGACCTCAGCGATCACCGACTGAACCGAGTTCCAAATCTCATTGGCATTGTGCTCCACCCAACCAGCCTGCGGAAAAATCTGAGTGAATTCCTTTTGACTAGAGCTGACTTGCTCGCCTTTTTTATTAAAAATGATAGCCCGCGAACTAGTTGTTCCCTGGTCAATCGCCATGATGAAAGTTTCTTGAGACATAAACTGCCCTCCTGAATTAGGTACTTAAAAATCTTGTTCTTTCATCAACTAGTATACTCTATTTCATCATGGATTTGTATCCATTTTTTAAAGAAAATTCGATCTAACATTTTCCTAGTACTTCCAGCTCTATCAGACCAAGCAAAAAGAGCCCTGAGGCTCTTTTAACTAGTAGTTCAAATGCTTATCAAGATCTGCTCTGATCTAACCGATTTAAGAACTCCATGGTAGGGCTGTCTTGGTAAAGTTCTTTAAGAGGAATGTTCTGATAGACCGCTATTTCGTCCGCAGTCACACCGTAACGAATTAATAGATCATAAATACGATTTAAATCATGACGTAATTCATCCGTTATGAGGACATTATCGCTTGTTTCTTTTGTTTTCCAATAATAAGATGGCAGCACTTCCTTGGTTTCAATTAAAATAGTTTGCAACAAAAGTCCCACCATGGCTGTCCTTCTGAGAGATATCGGCCCCCAAGTTCCAACATTTTCTCAAAAAAACCTTGAAAGACTTGTCAGCTTTTTTCCTTGAGACGAATACATCTCATATTGGCCATTCCAACGTTTGATCATGCGCCTGCAGTCAAATACAGCTCTACCACCCGCTGTTTGGAGGACTGGTTGACAAAACGGATTCAGCTCTGTCGGCTCTTCGATAAAGTTAAGATCTGCCCCTCTATCAATGAGTAAGTCTGCAATATCTAAATGTCCCGATTTGATAGCGACTTGAAGGAGCGACTGTCCCTGATCTCTTTTTAGGTTTGTCACCCGAAACAGCATTGACTTCTTCAGGCTTTTTTTATCCAATATCTGACGAACTCCCTCTAGATCTCCTCTTCGCAACAACTGAAAGGTTTTTTGCATGGTTTTCCCCCTCTCTCATTATAGATAAGAATAACACTGTGTTGATACTTTGATCCTATCGCTAGGTTCTTCGTTAAACTGATTATAGCATTTTATGGACTCTACATTTAAGTCCTAAAGGGTAAAGATGACAGACTCCCACCGAAAGAGGTACAATTCTATTTCTCTAATTTTCGTATAGCCACTAGCCAAGAGGATACAAGGATTTCGAAAATAACCAGAAGGATAATCTGAGGAAGAGAACTTTGAACCAGCATAAGGACAGCCAGACTATCGATCAGCATATGAGCGAGGATACAAGGGACAGCTCCTTTCGAGTACTCCTTGAGCGCTCCAAATAGGAAGGTATTCCCTAAGATCATCAGGTAAAAGATGAGATAGTTGGACGAACCTGCTGTAATCCAAGGGAGTTGATAGATAGGAATATGCCAGAGGAACCAGACAATGGAAAGAACCATCATTTTAGGTATAAAGTGCTTACTAAAGGAAAGATGATCTTGTAAAAACCAACGCCAACCGACTTCTTCCAAACCTCCATATAAAAAGGTCCAAGGGAAATAAAGGAAGATGGCCAAGAGAGAGTTCCCAGTAAAGCGAACGTTCATAAGCAGGATGGAAATCCCATAATAGATGACGGGGATGAAGAAAGCTAGGATCCAAGATAGGGAACTTTCTTTTTCAAGAAAAACCTTTTTGAAAAATTCGCCCAAGGAGTTGACTTCACTCAACACCAGAGAAAAGACAGCAGCCACAATCATGGGAATCAAGTTCATTAGGATAAATAGTAGTGAGGCACCCATACTAGTCCTATCTGGGAAACACCAAAGGATCACTTGCCCGACTAGAAAGGTAGCAAGGAGGGCAGACAGTGCATACCAACTAGCGACTGATTGTTTTGAAATAAATTTAGTCATTTTTCCTCCTTTACAGTTACATACTTCTTCCTTGCAATCATGATTGCTAAACTAATAATAAGAATTTTTACTGACGATAGATAGCCATACCTCTTCATTCACTATCATCTGAGACAAGGAATTGATACAGGCATGGGTCATGACACAGAGCCATAAATTTTGTGTTTTATGATACAAGGCCGATAAGATAAAGCAGTTAGTTAGCAGACCTACTAGAAACGGAAGCAACTGAATGACACCTAAAGAACCATCAATGTAGAAGTATAACAGATGCCAACTAGACCAGGCTAAAAAGGTGATTAAAGTAGCTGAAAAATATGGTATTTTTTCCTGCAAAGTTGGCTGAAAGAAATAACGCCAGCCAATTTCTTCAACTCCACCAAAAAGAAGAGCCTTAAAAAAGAGTACTACTGGCAAGACCAACGATTGAGTGGTGATCTTACCGCCAAAGATAAAAGGTAAAAAGTCGAGTAGCAAGAAAACAAGTACCAAACAATAATTAACCAAACTGTCTTTGACTTGAAAAAAATCTTTTAGAATTTGTTTGAAACTAGATTGATGGTAACTAATGCTTGCAAGACTGCCCCACAAAGCTGATGACAAGCCACCTACAATAATAGCGATGATCCCAAATGATGATGTAAAATCAACCTTGACTCCTCCTGCTCTTAAAAAACAAACCAGAAGGCAGACTCCTAATACTTGACCAAAGGTCCCTAACAAATACATAGATAGGGCTTGCTTTCTATTCATTCGTGATTCCTTTTTCTTTCAATTAATTTCCAGTGCTATCTACCTTAAACCCATACCTGCCAGCATTTCGTTTTAGCTTCTCCACTAGCTCTTCATTCCGCTTACTTTTTCCAAAAAAGAAGGGAACGGTCTTTCCATTTCTGAGTTCAATATAGAAAGCATAGCGAGCCCCGCCACCAGATCGTCCACGAAAAATTGCATAGGTGATTTGCTTGATCTCTTTCAGTGGGATTCTGCGACGACTGAAACACAGAGCGACATGGATATAGAAGATTCCATAGCTAATATGGAAAGGAGCAAAGAAGGGACCTCCACTACGTTTCACGATTGCCCTTCTTCTCAGGTAAAGTAGAACAGTGAAAAAGAGCAAGAAAACTAGCACATATAGAATCGGAGCATAGTCCATTATCTTTCTAAATTCTAACACGCTGTCTTTCATCCTCTACTTCATCTCAACCCATTTTTCATTATCCATGATAAAGGGCTTCGCTAGACCTTCGCCTGTGTAGTTCTGGTATTTGGTCTCCAAGTATTTGTAGACATCTTCCTTAGTCGCAAACTTGATGGCTTGATAGGGCTCTTCAAAGGTCAGCTTTTCGACAAAGAGATAGCCGTCCTTGGCAGGAACCAAGACACCGACGTGCCCGACAAATAGTGTGTTACCATCTAGGTTGTCATGAACGATGACAGAAAGCATGCGAGCATTTTCATTGAATTTGAAATTAGAAAAATACTCTTCCATCTTCTTGGCATGGACCTTGACATCCGTTGTTGCCTCTGTCGGAACCCGTGAATACAGAATGTTAAAGGCTTCCTTGTCTGCCTCATTAAAGATCTTCCCTTTGTCAATGGCATCATTGTCCACGAATAAAAGTTCACTATCCGCTTTCATCTTAGGAATCTCGATGCGATTCTTCAGAAGAGTATAGCTATTGATCCGGCAGTTGGTCCCGACGAAATCGCCCTTTTTCTTGGTCCACAAGTCACTGATCTTCTCAACATTGTAGTCTGTTTTCTTGAAGGTACTGAAGTCACCCGTCAAACCGACCGAGCCGACAATGCTATCGTAATCTGTTACTAGACCCAAAAATTTATCTACACTTTCCTGATCCAAATAAGCAGACAAAAGAGTCCGCACTTCTTCGACACTTGCCTTGCTGTTGAGGTTGCTGTAGGTACCCTTGTAGCGCTCCTTATCTGAACTAGATTTCTGAACCGTTGAGGGTTCCTTCTTTTCCTTGGATTGCTTTTGGTTGCTACCACAAGCTACTAAAGCAAAGAGCGCCAGGGCACAGCTAGTAAGGAGCATGATTTTTTTAGATGATTTCATAAACTGGTTCCTTCTCCATTGATTAAAATGTTTGTTCTATACATTTTTCATATCGATAATCCTTTTCCTCTATTATAGTTTAAAACTGGCTTTGCTCCAACTATTTTTTACGAAATGAGAAAAGTTTATAAGTAGCAAAAAGAGCTGGCAGACTGTCCAGCTCTTTAATATGTTACAAAAATCAAAAATTAAAATTATTGTTTAATTCGACCAATCTATTTTTGCATGTTCTATTGCATACTCAGCTTCTTCTTGAGTAAATTTTCTATATACAACAAGTTTTTCTAATAACTTTTCTTTTCGTAATCTTACCACCGTTTGCATAAAAATTCCACTTTTTTTCACAGCTTCCTCTTTCCAATCGAAAATTACCTTGTTCTATGGCATAATCAGCCTCTTCTTGAGTAAATCGTTCAACATTTATAAGTTGCTCAACTAATTTTTCTTTCGAATAATGAAACTCTTGATATGATTTTGCTTTTAAAAGTGCTTGCTCTTTTCCAGTCTACATTAAGCTTATTTAAAAGCGTACTGAGTAGCATCCTCTGAATACCTGTCATACTTGGTAAGATAAATTTTAATTTGTCTGCTGCGATAAATGCTTTTTTTGACCAAGATTTAGCTTTTTCATATGCCCTTGTATATTCTGGATGATAGTAAAGTTGGAGGAAATAGTCCTTTCATAAACATATTCATTAATGATTCTAAATCATCCTTATTTCCATCACTTGAAGAAGAGTATTTTTGTACAGGATTAGTCAACTGTGATCCTGAACGTGAATTTATCCATTTATTATAATTTATTTCATAATCAATTACTATAAGAGCTAGCATTCCTGCAAATAATCCAAAAATTGTAAAAATAAATATCAAAAACTTTTTTTCATCATGACTACCTTTACTTGTTTTTTTCTCCAATGAAATTTTCATCCCTCTGGAACTGCTTTTCATTAGTATTATATCATGAAATATTGTTCATTTTTATTTACTAGTGTAAAAAGTCTCTATGGCTAGTAAATAAAAAGTGACTGCATTTCAACTGCAATCACTCATTCTATGTGAAATAAAAATAACAAAGTGTTATAAAAAGATTATTTAATCTTGTGTTTGTTCATCTTTTCTTCAAAGATGGCTGTCATAATCTTTCGGAGCTCTTCTCCTTCTTTTTCAGGAAGGTCGCCTTGACGTTTCGCCACTGCATAGAGTTCAGGGTATTGCTTGGCTACACGCTCAACTGTCTTGGTCGTCGCATGCCCTCTGACAAAGAAAGGAATGCGTTTGATCCATTCTTGCGGTACAAGAGCCAGCAACTTCTTACCTGCTTCTTTATCAGAAATCTCAGCTGTGCTCAATCCTTGCTTGATTTGTTCTTGTTCTTGTTCTGTAAAATCTTTTAATTCCATTTAAAACTCCTCATTCTCCTATTTTGTTTATCTAAGAGCACATTATACACTTATGTAGTGAAAACTACAACTAAAGGAACCGAAAAATAGAGCAAGGGCAAGTCATCCCTCACTCTATCTCTTAATCGTAAAAATCTTATGAAGGATATTAATTTTCCGATTTACTGTGGAGCATCACCCTTTTGCTTTAAATAATAGTCACTTGCCTCAGTTAGTTTTTATAATAATGATCGTAACTCTTACTAAATTGTCTAATCAGCGGAATAGCGACCTCATAGTAGTGATGGTCCATCAAAAAAATGTTTTCAGTTGATCTTGAATATTTTTCATTGGACTTGTTTTTGTAATCATCACTGTTCAAATAGCGATCATAAATAGAAATTGTGTCCTTATTTTCATTATGCCACTTTTCATTACTTTCTATCGTAGCTATTTTAGATTCATCAGCCTCTTTTTAAGTTCTTCAAATCAATAGTAAAATTATTGTTTAATTTAACCAATCTACTTGAGCATGTTCTATTGCGTACTCCGCTTCCTCTTGAGTAAATTTTCTATTTTCAACAAGTATTTCTAATAACCTTTCTTTCGAAATATTGCCACCGTTTGCAGAAGATTCCGCTTCTTTCACAGCTTCCTCTTTCCAATCGAAATGAACTTTTTCTATAGCATAGTCAGCCTCTTCTGGAGTAAATAGATCAACATCTACAAGTTGCCCAACTAACTTTTCTTTTGAATAATGAAACTTTTTGATATGATTTTGCTCTTAAAACAGCCTGCTCTTTCCAGTCTATATTAAGCTTATTGACAGCGGACTGGGAAGTATACTCTGAATACCTGCCATACTTAGTAAGATAATTTTTAATTTGTTGCTTCGATAAAGGAGATTTCTCTGACCAAGATTTAGCTTTTGCATATGCCCTTGTACTTACTGGTACTAGTAAATTTTTCTTTCAGTTCTGGAAAGCTTGATCTATTATGAAATTTTTCATAATCTCTATAATAACCACTTAACACAATAGCTACAAATCCCACCATCAATCCAAACATCGCAAAAATAAATATAAAAATTTTTTCATAATGTATACCTTTACTTGTTTTTTTAGTCTAATTTGTTATTTTGTGCTTAATAAAACAATATTGTCACTCAACACTAGGAGAATTAACTTCTCCAGTCACTCAAAACAATTCCTATAGAATCCTTCAATAACGGTTTTATTAATCCCTGTTTAAATATAGCAACTCATTCTTAATGATGTTAAAAAATGAGTTGGTTCCATAAAAGACTCAACATTTGTGACAGGACCACCAGGCAATGTCATTCCTTGCCTAGACTCTTTCTCACGATCCATAACAAGAACTCTATCGCCGTCTCTTACCATACAAAGATTTGTGAATTCTAGAGTCTCATTCATAGCCCTATTTCCTAGCTATGTTTCCATTTTTTCTTATCGACAGCCTAACATTTCATCCTAGTCACCTTTTAGTTGCACTTGCGTATGGGCTAGCAGGTCACCTAGATGCCTCTTATCTTTTCTAAACAGCGTCATTGCCAGTAGCAAAACTGCGAGGAGAGTCGCCGAAATAGAGAGGCTAATGGATAACACATCAAACTCACTATAGACACCATGTATCGTGCCCATATGACCGAGTTGCCAAGGCAAAAATTTAATGGTGTTTCTAATCAAGCTAGCTTGCACTGTTTTTTTCTGGTAAACCAATTGAAGTCCAGCTTTCGCCTTCCCAAAACTCCCATTATTTTGTATAATCTAAGAATGTAAAACAGTAGAGTGATTGGCAAAACAGAGGTAAAAAAATACAAGACACTGCGACTGAATTTCTGTAAACTCTGGGATACCATTAATAATGTAAAAGCATACAACCTAAAAAAACAGAAGCGCTAAATAAGCTAGTATGAAAAGATAATCAAATAGTAATTCAATCATTCTTTTTCTAAACGAAATAGAATTGATTGCTAACATCTTCATCACCGTCTCCCCTTTTATCATTTAATACCATTATACTATACCGGAAACTATAAACCAACCATTTATAAAACGGAAAGACTGCAATCACTTGATTACAGTCTTCTTTCTTGCTATTTTCTATAAATAACAAAGTCCATTTGGCTGAATGATCAATCGATCATCGGAAATGCTTCCATAGACTGATCAGATCTGCCTGTCTTCTTTCTATGACAAAGTCTGTCTTTGAGTGGTTAAAGTAGGCTTTGAGAATGTGACCTTCATGTTTCCATTCTACTGCCACCACATCCGGCTCTACTTCTTCCAAGCTAATCTTGCCATGCTGAATCATGCCCGCTACTTCCTTTCGTAGCTGGATCAAGTCCTTCATAAAGTTCAACATGTCATTGCCCGCTGACACGCGCTCCCAGGGCATGACACGCCGGCAATCTGGGTCTGGACCACCGATGAGGGCTAGTTCCGTTCCATAGTAAATACATGGCGTCCCGCGTTGAAGATAGAGGAAGGCGAGAGCAGACTTGACGGACTGAAGATCACCTTTGGCCGTCGTCAGGATACGCTCTGTATCATGCGAGTCCAAGAGATTAAACATAACCTCCGAAATCTGCTGCCTGTAGTACATAGACTGGCTATTGATCTCCCAAATGAAGTGTTGCGTCTCCTTATGCCCACGAAGGAAATAATCCTTGATACTTTCAGAGAGCGGGTAATTCATGACGGCATGGAACTCATCGCCATTAAGCCAAGGTTGGGACGAATGCCAGATTTCTCCGAGAATATAGAGGTCCGGTTTCTTGGCTAAGACCGCCTTACGGAAATCTCGCCAGAATTGATGGTCGATCTCATTCGCTACGTCCAGGCGCCAAGCATCGATATCAAACTCTTCAATCCAGTAAGTCGCAACCTTCAAAAGATAGGCCTTCACCTCTGGATTAGCCGTATTGAGCTTAGGCATATAGCCCGCAAAGGCAAAAGCATGGTAAGACAAGTCGCGACTATTCCACAGATTTTCTGAGGAGACAGGGAACTTTTTAATATGGAGACCAATCCTTGTAAATCAGATCCTCCCGTGTTTGACTACATCCTGCCATTGGGGTGAATCGTAGCCAATATGATTGAAAGACAGCATCCAGCATGATCTTCATCCCACGCGATGAGCCTCTTTCACTAGTTTGCGGAAGGTCTCTTTATCACCAAAATGTCGATCAATTTCATAGTAATCAATGGTGTCATACTTGTGGTTACTCGGCGATTCAAAAATTGGACAAAGGTAGGGCCCTGTAATTCCCTAACTCCTGCAAAGTAGTCAAGTGATCGATGATTCCCTGCAAATCTCACCAGAAATCCAAGATTTGCAGAGGGCAATAGAGGCATCCCAAGGACGAACACCTTCTGGTGAAATGGCTGGATTCCCATTGGCAAAGCGCTCAGGAAAAATCTGATACCAAACCGTCTGCGCCACCCAGTCCGGTACAGCACACCCATCAATCTCATGGATAAAAGGAAGCTTAAAAGCCGTTCATGACGAAGTCTAGGTTCTCCTTGGTGTAGGCTGCCACACCTCGATCTCCGTATAAGATCTTCTCTCCGCTGTGTCCTCTAATTCAAAAGATACTGGATACGTGCATGGCCAACTGATACCGACACCTGCCAATAATCAAAGAGGTCATCTGTCGTCACCTTGTCCATTTCATGAGTTGCCCTCATAAGATCCTCTATAAAAATAAAGGGATCCCCATAGTGCAAGACAATCCGTTTGATATCTTCTTTCTTGGTCCGGATGCGAATGTGGAGCTGGCCGTCCTTATAAAGATAGGCGTACTCCGATTCAGGCCGGTGATAAATCGCTGTTAATTCCATCTGTCTCGTCTCCTACTTTCTCTTTTTCATCATTTACCAATTTATGCAAACGATTCCATAAACTCATTTCTAGTATACTACTTTATAAAAACGTTTGCAAGATTCTGAGAGATAATTTTAGATTACAAGCTTTTAAGATTTAGTAATGCAACACAAAAACCCAGCAATTGGGCTTAAAGATTTTTATTGAAGTAATGACTTTTACCTTATAAGCATCACTTTATACTGTTTCCTACTAAAATATACTACAGATCTATATTTCTGTTAATAGTTTATTGAACAGTTGTTCGAGCTTACTAGTATCTCATAAACTAGTTTCCATCCATATATAAGTGATAGATATCATCATCTAAACCAATTGAAATTTCACATTCATAGCCTTTCATCAAAGCTAAAGAACGGATAACTTCTCGTTGAGTACGACCATTTCCTTCTCGAAATGGGTGAAAATAATTAGATTATCTAATATCTCAACTAAACTTTTTACAAATCTCAATTTTATTATTTGCGTTAAAGTAAATAGTTTGAAAGCAAAGTGTTAAAAATTTTGCTGCCATATCAAAAGACTGAACTGGCATAAAAGCATTTCCACTTTTAGAGATATTTACTTGACGGTATTGACCTAGCCCAATGTACATTCCTTCAAAAAGAAACTTATGAATCTTTAAAAATATCTGAAACAGTATTTACTTCAATTGGATTAATAAACAGTTTTAAACTTTGGCTTGCTACTAAACGATATTCTAATTCTCGTGCTTTATTATCATTTTTCTCATTAAATTTATTTTATGAGAACAGATGAATAGGGGATAAGTGTATAAATTATCAGGGTCTATATAATCCCTTACCCATCATATATTTTTCTGACCATTATCCAACTCCTAATGCAACTGCCTCTTCTCTCAGTCGCTCCACGTCTTCTACCGTGGGATGCCATCCTTCAATCATATTGGTGCTCAGAGCAAACCCTAGACACTCTTAAATACCTTTTTGTTGTCAAAAATCACACCCATAATCATCATTTTTCTTTATCTACATCTAAGGTCATATTCTACCTCCGTCCTATTATTATAGCATATTTTTCAATCATTTTGAGTTCCCTATTTAGTACTTACCCTACACAAAAAGCCCAACAATTGGAAGCTTCTTCATTATGAGAATAACTGATCCTCATTCCCTTACTTGTATGCCGCTTTCCAAGACTTAGCGCTTGCTCTTCTGACATTTGAACAACCTTAGAAAAATTAGTATTGCGAGGCATACTGTCCAAAAGAATACCAATAAACTTCCGCACTCCCATTTCTGGCTACATAAACTACTGGAGCCAGTTGAGGAATTGGCTCTGCAGGCTCGACAGATTGAACTGGCTGAGCTGGCTCTACTACTTGACTCGGTTGAGGGGCTTGACTTGGTTGCGTCTCTAGAAGGACTAGCAGGTTGAGGTTGACTACTTGGTTCTGTCGGCACTAAAGATGGCTAGCAGTCCCCTTCAGATAGTCAATGGTCGCATTCTTGGAATAATTATCCAAGGTAACGGTGGTGATCCCATAAGCATCTACCGACTCTTTGGGACTACTTAAATTGATTGGTAGAAGGTTGCCATCTCGATCAATTCCTACATATTGCAAGGTCACCTGCCGAGAATCAATTCATCCCCCATGTATACCAGAGTCACCTTGTAGTCTAACCAGTAATTTTTGGTGGGTGGCTAGCCAGCTATCGAGTCGTTTCTCGTAGTAGAGCATGCCCTCCACATTTGCTATCCACTGTCCCTTTATAATTCCCGTATTGGTCCAGGCAGTTAGAGAAACCAGATTTTTCCTTCATTGGTCAGACCACTAAAGCTGATACCCGATCAAATGCCCTCTATGGAACAACAGGCCTTCTTTCCTTTATTTCCATAAGCAATCTTATAATTGTGCCAACCAACCGGATTATAGCTGAGACGCGGTTCTCTCTCTTTGAGCTCATCCTTGTCCTGCAGCTGAATATGAGCGGAGGTCGCACGACCTAAATGATCAAAATCCCCCAGTACTAGCTGCTTGTTGCCATTAAAAGGCAGTAGATGAAGACTCTGGTAATCGAATCCAGTTTGCTGAGCTTGAGCCCCTTGAACAACAACCAAGGACATAAAAACCGAGACTATCACAACAATAACATTTTTTTCAAAAACCGTTTTGTAACCATGATTGAAACTCCCACATTTCTATCTAGTGATATTACTGTAGAGCGGTTTCAAATAAATAGCTTTTTAGAGGGTATTTTATGCTATTTATTATTACTACCAGACTATCTGGGAATTTAAAATATTATTTTTAAATTCTATTCATCATTCAATTCAGATGTATGATAAAATAACTAAAATAATGCTAAAATCAGCGTTAAAACGATAAATGCTACGCATAAGTAGCATGAGAATGCAACACTCTACTTGCTTGTGCTGTGTTCATCATTTATTCTATACTAAAATCAGTCATATTGCTGCTTATGACAAATTACATCATAAAAATATAGAGGAGGTCATACAACATGACATTTGCTGAAAAATTAAAATCCATACGTAAACAAGTAGGGATGTCACAAGAACTTTAGCTGAAAAATCGGTGTAGTCAAGACAAAAGCTGTAACAAAGTGGAAACTGGTGCTGGGTTTCCAGATATCGAAACATATGATATCCATCTCGACCTATCTAACATCTCTGTCGATGAACTAATCTGTAATGAAGAACTACTCTTAAGACGAGCGAATATCTTTTTGAGAGTATCACAGGTATGATATCGATAAGATCGAAAGAGCTATGATATGAAATTTGGAGGCGCAGAAAAAGTTTGCTGTGTCTGGATACAACGGAGAAAAATTCGAGTTCGTCTGGTATCTAACCTTCTTCTACGCTTCAAAAATGATTTTAAAAGTAAAATTGATGATAGTAGAGATTGACCATGATGTAAAAACGTTACAATGTGTAACAGAGACAGCTAAAAGGAAACTGTCAGTATCTTTGTGCAAAATCCCAACTCCTTATATTAGTCATTTGGATATGTACAGTTCATTGCAGAATCTGTGAGAAATTCACTCCTAGAGATGTGACAATATCGAACTTGACATACAAGACATCTCGTATTACCTAGAAGATATTTTCAGTAAAGTAAAATAAAGCTGTAATCGTGATATGGAAGTATTATATCATTCATTAAACAGTTGAAATTGCATTAACCGAGATTTCAGCAACATCCAAATTCGTATTCCTGAAAACCTTTACTGCACTGCTGCCGAAAGGGAATTGGAACAAATATTTATTATGAAAAATGGGCAAAAACTGAACCATTCGATTCACCCGATGCAGATAATATAATTGAATTGAATGGTATTAAGAGTGAACTAGATTATCTATACAGCTGAAGAAAGAGGTAACTAAATAGATATAATTATTTAAAAGATACATCATCAGTTCTTATATACTTGTTTGAGCACTCATTATTTTTATGCAAACTCCTGCAAGTTTAATATTAAGGTTCCACTGTTATCATATGGATTAAAGTACGAAATATTGTCACTGGTCTCCATCATCTTCTTTTATTTGGATGGAAATATTTCAGGACTGATGAGAAAGAACAACTTTTCCTAAGCGGTGTTTCTCTGCTAAAGTGTCGTTACTCCCACTTCTATCTTCATTTGGTCTTAGTTTGGGCTCAGTATTTTATCCTCTTCCTCCTACTCCTTGCTGTTACGATGTTTCTCCTACATCAATCTAGGGAACGTATCATTTGCCACTAAGTATATTCTTATCATTTACATCAGGTCCGACTGGTGAAGAATTAGATTGGCGTGGTTATATGAGAAAGATTTTAATAAAAATATCATTTTAAAATCCTCTATCTATCAAGGCCTAGTCTGGTGTTTCTTTTACACTTCTGTGGGTTGTAGATTCAAAATTTCGGACTGGCGGGCTGTTCTTATATTACTGCTAATATGAGTTGTGATTACATCTATTACTATTTGATGAATATTATTTTTGGAAAAATATAATAATCAGTTTATTCTATTTTCATGCATTTTGGCTTTAATATCGTTTATGTATTTTTGGATGCTGATATCGGATTTTTATCATTTTGACCTTGCTATACCTACTTATCACACCGATTTCGCAATTCATATACGAAATAAAACTGTGGAGAGATTATAGTGGAGAAATCCTCCATTAACTGCGTACATTTTCGACTGAAGGTCCTCCTACAACTGTTTGTTTAACTTGTTTCAAACGCATGAATCAGAGTGATAGATTGTAAAATCATATAAAAGAACACCAACAAAAATCATCTGTTGGTGTTCTCTTCATTTTAGATTTCGGAAAAACCTCTTGTCCATGTATCAGTAGGTACCCTTTATCTCTATTTTTCATGAACATTGTTTTATAAACAGCGAATTACAGTCTTAATCTATATGGAGATATACAACTTTTCTAAATCAACATATATTCATCACACTCTTCATCTACTTTCTGCAAATCCCAAAGCCAAAAACATTCTTTGACTTTGAGTATTAAAAGGATAAATTTGAGCAGTTACCTAACCATTTTTCTCTTTGGCCAGCTGTATCATTTCAGAAATACCGTCTTCCGATCTGTAAATTCTGATACTCTTTGCTGATCACTATAGAAACTCTGAATTATCTTGAAGTGTCACATCTCCAACTAACACTCCCTCATATTGGATATAATAGCACGAACCATGTGAAAGTTAGGTAATCATACATTTTATGAAGTTTTGTTACATCGTAAATCTGATCAGTATTATCCACTTGTTTGCAAACCTCACTATCCTGATACCAAAGAAGGAGATGTCATCATTCCTATAATAAGGAATAAGCGTTATCTGTTCGTCTACTATTCTATTCATCATGACTTGTTCTTATTTCTGATGGATCTAATCCCCGGATCACTTTGATTTTTCTTCTATTTGCATGAAATTACTCAAGAAACTAATCATGGTAATCAACCCCAATGACAAGAGGAAAAATAAAAAGTGAAATACATTTCAAAGCTTATCTTATTTTCTTGTAGCAATCCTGTTCTCCAAAGACCAATCCAGCAAAAATAGCTAGTCCCATCACAATCAAGGTTTGAAGGAAAGAGTTCTTTTTAGCATCTTTTTCTTTTGCCTCTCCTACTTCATCTTCTGAAACCTCATAGATGTCGAGTTCCAAACGATGAATCACTTACTCTTGTTGGTACGGGGAGTAGCAAAAATACTAAAAACGTGATCACACTGACATAATCCGTATTAAACATGAAGCAGAGCAGGAATCAGGATAATTCCCGACATAAAAGAGCATGTACATGTTGTTTCCCAAAAAGTACTCAATTCTTTTTCCTTGTATTCGTCAAAGCTCACCTGTAATATCGTAGAAAGCTTTCACATTTCAATTGCCAGTATTCATCATCATCGATCCTCCAAAATAAAGAATTCAAATCCGTCACCAGCTCTTTTTGCTAGATTGATACAGAGATCTAGAGGAAGGGTTATACTTCCCATTCTCAATCATATTAATCGTTGCCTGGAAACTCCAATACTTTTTGCCAAAGCCAATTGAGAAAGACCAGATTGACTCTGTATTCTTTTCACATGGTTCTTGGCACCTCTAAATGTAAATGTGTCAAATCTGTTTGATCATTTATTTTCTAATACTAGTTGCTGGATGTCAAGTATATTTGACATCGTTTCCTAAAACTATTTTCTCAACTTTAAAAGCATTACGATAGACTTCTGTAGCTATCGTTGAGTTTTCTTTATATACCTTCTTGGGGACACCAGCTTGATGCTAGATCATGCCTTTGGCTCGAAAATTCTTGCATCTGATTCTTGTATCCTGTATATCAGTAATGACTTGTATCCTCTTGAATCAAAGGTAAAAATTCACCAGGTGCCTTGAATAAATCCAGCAACATTAACTTTAGCAAAAGCGACGAGATTGTTACTATCTCGTCGCTTTAGTGTTTTTATTGTCTTTATCTAATCTCAAGAGGTTATTGAAACTTCTGCTCCTATCGGCTAAGCACATTTTTTAAAGGCTCATCTAGATAGGCATAGACCTTTATCCTTAATCCAGTCAGGATTCCATAAGCTGTTTCTGCTATACTCCTGTGATGGCAGCAAGAGTATCACTGTCCCTGCCAAGAGAGATGGGTACTCGAATTTTCAGTATCTTCAAAATCTGTACTTTCAAGAAAAGCAATGATGGCTTGAGGTACCGCATCTGACAGGTTGGGTAAGAATGATAGGGGTTAGACGAATGTCATCGAGGATTGAGAAAGGTTATCCGTACTCTTTCTCTATGTGGTTTCTGGATGCGTCTCTTTACATTCTGCCGATCATCATTGATTGGTTGCTCAGTCGCCACAGTAACCTCCAGCAATAACGACACATAAAGATAGCATCAGACGTCGCCATAGCTCCTTTGATACCCCTCCGGATGGTTAAGTGAGTCACCTGCAAGAAATTCTCACAAGATTTCTAACAGATGGCCAAGTACCTGTTCTGTACAGAAACCAATCCATCACCTGCTGGTCAAGGAGAAACACGCATGGCAGAGCTACTGCTGGAAGCTAATATAAGGGGAACAATCACGTTTTGAATCCATGTATTAAATTATGCCTGTACCCAGCATCGGGATACATTCTGCCATATTTCATGGCATCAATAAGTCATCTTTCTGACCACCTCGTTCATGATGGCTTCCAGCAACAGCACAGGTCATAACAGTGTCATCTGGCGAGACAATCCTCCACGAAATATTGGAAGTCTTTCGTTTTACATGTTGCTCCATTCGTAAACAGAACCTGAGTGTCTCCTACTATTGCTCCTAGCATAAGATTCTCCCTTTGACAGCATATCAGATTTCAATGGTCCTCTTTAGAAAAGTACCCACCAATCAATCCACTCTTGAGGCAGGTAAGCTGATAGATAGCCATGGTTATAGCCCTTTGCTTCATACAGGATCGTGGGATGTAGCTGCTGAAATAATTTTTCATCGATGCTTTCACACATTTCAGTCTTTTTCACCATAGATATAGAGTACCTGAGCCTTACTAGCAGAAATTTTGTCCTTGAGCCTGTATCCTATATGCAGGTTTTGTAAATGTCACCAATGTTTTGATAGGTGTCCTGCGATCCTTCAAATAATAAGCTTTTATCTCCTCTGGATAAGCCAGTTTAGGGATAGAGTTTGTCCATCATGCTTAATTGAAGTTTGCAAAGAAAAATTTACTGAACATCAGTTTACCAAATAGAACTACTAGAAAGATGCTGATTTTAGCTAACCTTGGTTGAGGAATACAGAGGCTTCCATCTATAATGGCCTTCTCAGCTATCTCGCTGTCTAATGACAAAAAGCTCCATGGCAATTTGACCACCAAGTGAAACACCACCGATCAAAATAACTTCCCACCACAGTTGGCTTTTGACATAGTCTAGGATCTCCAAAGCAGAATCTTCCGTAGAAATATAATCGAGTGGGATATTCTTCGCCGTGGCCATTCAAAGTAGGTAAAATAACACGGTATTCTTTTGATAAGATCCTGTGCTTGACGAAAGATAATTCCACCAAGAACTATACCGCCATGTATCAGCAAGATGAAGGCAAATTCCTATCACCAAATTCATGGAATTTCATGTTTAAACTCCTTACTGTGAGACTTTCACTAGATACATCCCTCGTTTGACGTATTGTAATGATATTTTTAGATAGAGTTTTTATTATCTATGCCACAAAAAGAATGAACCTACTACTCCTTTCTGAAAATCTATACCTCCTTATTTTCCTCCAGTTTTATCACCTTATCATAGCGCTTCAAGTCCTCTTCACTATAGTGATGAATCACTTCTACGAGTGCTTGAGGAGGGAGAAGAGAAGGTGACTGATTTTCTCTGATTTTTAAAGTCCAGATTTTGCTGACCTCATCAGCTAGGATAAATTGGCGATTGTGATAGAGAGCACAGGGCAATTTCTAAGCGCTGCTTCTCACCACCTGACAGAGTCTGGTTGCTAAGGTTTTTGTTTTGAGAAGAGCTCAAAACCAGTTTGATGCAGGATTTCGTCCATCCTTACAGTATCAAGTTCTTGTCCCAAAGCAATATTTTTCCTCTAGACTCAAAGACCATCAAAGATATGACTAGACTGGAGAATGTAGCTCCTGCCTGATAGAGTTCATCCGAGGTTAGTTCTGCCCATGGTAGCGAACCGGACCATGACCAGGGACCACTTTCACCATAGATTAGGTCTGTACAGCTTCCAGACCACTCCTCCAGATAATGGCAATCTTTTTTCCTTCTCATTGTAAGGTCACAAGAGGCTAGGGATTTCTTTGTCATCACGCCTCTACACTGACTCTCTAACTGGATAGGAAAGACGAACCTTCTTGAGAACAGAAGTCATATCCAAGTCTACTCCCAACAATTTTGATATTTATCATAGAGAGACTCTACGATTTTTCTAGTATTGATAAAGCAAGATAACTCCTGGAAATTGATAAGCTAACATTATACGACATGAGGTAAATCTCTACAAAGCTAGCTGTAGATAGGTAGTTATATTAGGTCATGAAACCACTAATGACAATAGGCGCAATAGAACAAAACGCATCAATTCCATTGATGAAGAGACGATTATAGTCCGCCAAGCCATAGGCGCATTTTCCTTGGGAGCCTCAGCAAATCTTTAGAGAACAGTTTAAAACAAGCTTTGTCCTCGATAATACTGTATGGAACGAGAGCACTCATGATCATATTAAGGTTTAGAGGAGTAGTCAGACTTAATGGCGACTTCTCCTTCGTAATTTCATCCAAACGTTTAGACCACCCATCTACAAAGAACAGGTATCGAATAAAATGACAAAGTGCCAAGATAAAATTCAACCAAAGAGCATAACAGATAGTATTTGCTGTAATCCCAAAGAAGAAATGATAATAACAGTCGGCTCAATATAATTATCTTTCAGTTGTTTTACATCATTTTCCAGCTCGATAAAACTTCTTCGAATCCGCTATCCGACGGCTATAGAAAGTCTGAAAGATCCCTCTTAATACCCGACTTGTCAGCACTCGTGCATAGTAACAATGTTTCCCCTGCCAAACCTAGTAAGAGAATCAAATTCCAAATAATCCCCCAAAACAAGACCTGCCATAGCAAAATGCAACTGGTGATTGCAAAACTAGAGACATTATAATGAATTAAAGCTGGTGTGTTGGATAGCTCAGCCAAGTAATCATAATCACAAATAGAAGAATAAGTGTTTTGGTTACATAAGATCTAAGCATAACGTATAAAACCTCCCAGTTATTTCAATACAACTTGCTAGTCGCTCTTTATCTTTTGCTGGGACACAAACACTTTAAAAATCTGTCTATAGATTTCTATGCTACCACCATAAGAACTACAGATTCAACATGGTGCAGTTTA
>BNJU01001028.1_pt1 | contig 36810 bp, 40 predicted proteins | sample 8539281 | NCBI WGS metagenome assembly BNJU01 (sample SAMD00202456, study PRJDB9452) | human saliva metagenome | isolation source: human saliva | place: Japan
CATTGATGGTTACAGCCGCATTGCAGGCGCAGCACTGGCTGACCTCACCACCTGGTCTCAGGGAACCGGCAGGAAGATCTTGACGTTCACCTGTTAATTCATCAATGATTTGCGCATCACGTTCAGTACCTAAGGCTGCGACGGCTAATGCTTGCGTTTCACCACGAGGAAAAATTGCAGAACCGTGGTAGTGGTAATACACCAGTGCAAATGTCTAATAGCATGAACGGTATCAACGGTACTGCCATCAATACGTGGCTCACCTGCATTAGATACGGCCACGAACGAGTTTGGCTTTCAAGTGCGGTGAAAATATCCACGATTTTACCTTCGCTGATCTTCATCTTCTGCTGTAATTTGTGCAATCACATCCGCTTTAATCGCATCAATTTGTTCGTAACGAGTTACGTTTTCAGTAATCGGTATGCATCCGCCTCAAATCGCGCTTCGTCAATCGCTTTACTTTGTTGATTAAATCTGTGTTTGGTTGGCGACAAACTCAATCCAACGTGGTTTGCCAGCTTCTTTTGCAAAATTCTTTTGATTGCTTCAACCACGACTGTTGTTGATGACCGAATACGACGTGCCGCCACATTTGTTCTTCAGTTAAAAATGTCGCTTCTGATTCAACCTATTAATACGGCTTTGTCAGTACTCTGCAACCACTAAGTCTAAACGGCTTTGTTTTTGTTCAGCCATAGTTGGTTTTTAATACGAATTGGTTGTCGATGAACCAACACGTGCTGCACCGATAGCCATTGAAAGAGCGCCAGATAAGGTTAATGCTGCAGAAGCACCAATTCCGCTTACTAAGTCTGGGCTGGTTGTGGTTTACAGAAACTCAGTTGCGCCAACTTGGATTTCGTTGAAGAAACCTTCTAGGAATAATGGACTGAATTGGACGGTCGATTAGACGTGCAATCAAAAGTTTCACTTTTCAGATGGACGACCTTCACGTTTTGAAGAAACCACAGGGATTTTACCCTGCTGCATAAGTACGCTCTTGGTAGTTTACGGTTAATGGAAGAAGTCTTGACCTTCTTTCACATCTTTTTAGCAACAACAGTAACGAATACCGTGGTATCGTCCATATGCCACAGTGACCGCAGTTGCGTTTGACGATCAATCGCGCCGGTTTCTCGAGTAACGGTATGTTGACCGTATTTAAATTGTTTAACAATTGGATTCACAATGTTTTCCTTCAAAATAATATTTAAAACAAAAGCTTTATTTTCCAGATTGCGACTAGCAAAAGAAAATCTCGAAAAATGACCGCACTTTTGGGCGTTTAAAAATCTCTTTTGATAGCCAGCACGCTAATGCAGAAAATAAAGCTCGCTTATTATACAGAGTTTTTAAACTTTATTGGCAACTTTAGTTTAATATAAGCAACTTGTTATCATATTCTCATACAAATACATACGTAAGGAGACACTATGATTATCAGTGCATTAAATAACCCAAATTTCAAAGTGGGTTTACCAAAAGTTATCGCGGCATTTGCGATCATCTCAACACGTTGAGATCTTGAAGCATTAGAAATGGTCGTCGCATGATTTAAGCGAGCAAGTTTATATGAATGTCGTGGAATTTGATACGGTTGGAAGCGGATAGCAAACAAGCTGAACTTCATCATCAAATACTTAGATATTCAATTACTTATTCGTGGTGAAGAAAATATTGAAGTAAGCGCGACCTATCCAAACCTCAGCTTTATACGATGAATATCGTGATGCCGATGATACCAACTACCCCTCAAATTGAAGATAAAAAGTACCGTAACACTTTACAAAAAAATGTTCGCCGTCTTTTTCCCTTATGAACCCCACTAAACCAGGTTAGCACTCGTAAACGGCAAATCAAGTTTTGTGAAAAACTGGTGGTAAAGTACCAGTAGAGTTGATTTAACAATTTCGATTTATTAAAACAAAGTGCGGTCAGAAATTTTATATTTTTCTGACCGCACTTTTCTATTATTTAATCACTGTAATTGACCATTTGGCATCATCAATTTGTCTCGAAGTTTGTTACTTCATAACCTTCTTCAGCCGCCCTAAGCGGAAATGGCTTTCAGTGGCTTGTGTGCAGTCAAATTCAATTTCTAGGCCATCGCCTTTATTTAACTTAACCATAGCTTCTTTGGCTTCAACGAGAGGAAAAGGGCAAACAAGGCCGAGTGTTGGTAATTTAACGATCATATAAACTCCTTATGATGCTTTTTGCTAGTTTTAAACGTTGTGGACGGATAATGGTGAAGTAGGCGGCCACCCAAGTGCCGAAAATCATCAATGGCAATGAGGACCCAACCTTGCCAGAGAGAAAAGGCAGTTTCGACTAAACCGTTACCGATGGAGCAACCACCTGCAAGGGTTGCTCCAATCTATCGAGAATACCGCCGAGTCCGCTGCGTAGAATCGTGGTGGCGTCTGGTACACGGACACGAAATTCATTGCTTAGCTTCGCGCCGATGAATGATCCAATAAAAATCCCTAAGACTCAAGAATACACCCCAGTTAATAAATTTACCGTCGCCAGCTAACAAGGAATTGCATGATATTGGCTGATGGACCAGTGATTCAAGTCCAAATTCACGACCCGTAGCGACACTGAGTGGCCAAGCGGCAGGTGCGATTAATCCAGATTAATACAGCAGAGAAAATGGGTGCCAGCGTTTTTCAAATAATAAATGAGCAAGCCCCGTTTTCTTCGGTTTTAATGCTGCGACTTTTTACGCTTTGGTTTGCTGAGATGTTTGTACACATAGAAAGCCGTCACTAAAGTTAATAATGCGACTAACTCACTAGGGTGATATACCGAATGTATCGTAAATGTTGCGTTGTTCAATATTGATACTGCGTAAAGTTTTCGTTGAATTCGCTAATGGGCGAGTACGCATGATGGCACTAACAACATATAAGTGAATAACGCAACCCAGCTGCCGTACTGCCTTCCGCAGCATTTGTACCACGACCTGTCGCACAACCGCCAGCAAGAACAATACCGATGCCAAACACAAAGGCACCGATAATCACGGCTACAAAAAGGCAAAGTTTTCAGCCGGATCAACATTTAAAACACCGATTTCTTTTTAAGAGAAAGAAACCGATGGATTGCACAGTAATCGCCAATAGAAGGGCTACAAAACATTTTGTTATTTTTTGGTGACATACATATCGCGAAAATGCGCCAGTAATACAAAAGCGCCCACGCTGCATCACAAATCCGAGAGTAAAATTCCGCAAAAGTAACTCGGTTAAAGCATAAATATTCCTTCTCTTTAGAACTCAAGTGAGGTTGGTATTTTCTAAAATAAGAAGGTGACGCCAATAACTTTTGGCCAGAAAATATATTTTTTGATATAGTGCAGCCAGAAATTTATATATTTTTCTCTGACGCACTTTTATCGTAAGTTATCACGATATTAAGGACAGGGTTTTACTCACCATAATTTCAATCACTCGGCGATCAACATGATGCATACTCTTAGACGCAATTGAGCATAGATTGTCGATAGTACGATCGAGATCGTGTTCAACAATACCTTCATTACCCGTAACATGGGTTTTATCCATTACCGTATCAACCATTCCAAGGAATTTCGCAGACCGTCAGAACACATTAACGGCATTGAGAATTTTTGGAATCAGGCCAAAACGCGTCTTGCGCAAATATAACAGAATTGATCGCAAATCCTTCCCGCTGTTCTTGAAAGAATGCGAATTTCGGTTTAACTTCGGCACACCTGTCTGAACAGCTTAAAAATTCTGCGGGATTGGTGTGAAATTTAGGGCTAATTCCACGTCAGCCCTAAAACTATCATTTTATTGAGATTAGAGAGTTTTTAGAAAAACAAGTGTGGATAAAGAATCGGCATGCTTGATGATATAGAGATCGTTGATAGATTTAATTACACATTAATTGGTAAAGTATAGAAATACGATGTAGGTATATTAAGATGAAATAGTATTATGCTCACCGTGCTTTATCTACTATGTTTAAGGTAAGTACAACGACGATAAGGTTTAGCAGAATAGACGAGAGCAATACGAAAAAATAACCGTATTGGCTAGCAAAATACATGGCAAGCGCAGCATAAATAAATCCCATAACCACAATAACACTGAGTTGTAATGAAAAGAAGGTCGCTTTCGCTTGCATAGGTGCGGCTTTATCCATAATTAAAGTACTAATTGAGGCTAATAATGCCGGTTGGATCAGCGAATACAAACCAATAACACCATAAACCATTGATGTTTCTAGCTGTTGTTTGGTAAGTATGAGTAAGCCGAGCAAAGGCAAGGTTTGAAAGGCGACCAGATAGTGTAACGTTTTAATCCGTCCAAATTGTTTTATTAAAGGAATAATTGATAAAGCAGAAAGTACACCGATAATTGAGCCGTAAATTTTAGTAACCATACCAATATCAGCAATTGACCAGCCAGCATCCACCAATATTGGGTTAATCAGTGCATAAGCTGAAGCAAAACCGCTTGGCAGTATAAACAGCAGAAGAAACCAAAATTTATTGGCACGCATAAAGGCAGTTACCTGTCTAAAGAATCGGTATTGTGTACCGCTATCCCCGACTTGCGTTTTTTCAGTTTCCGGTTCAACATAAAAAACTAATTGAACAAAAGAGATCGTCGTCACTGTTAGCTAACACTAGTAAAAGCACCTTGCCATTGAATGATGTCGTAAAACAGCAATATCACACCGCCACCAATCACATTCCCGCATAAATTTCCAGCGTACTGCACGGCGTTGGCTTTTTGTCGTTCAGAGGGCTCAAAAATTTTGCAGGCTAATCCGTCAATGGCGACATCTTGAATGCAGGTCATAATACTGCAGAGAAAAACAGCCCGACTACTGTGTAAAAATGTTGAGTAATATCAACAAAACTAATGACTACCAATAAAACAGCCATACTACTTTGTGCGATAATCAACCAACCACGATAGCGTCCTTGGAAGAACGTTAGGATATGATCGACAGCTAATGCAAAAAATAATTTTTCCAGCAATCGGGAATGCAATCAGATTAAGTAGCGCCAGTTTATCCAATGCAAACCCCTGAAGCTCGAAGAACAACGACCAAGGCAGTCAGTACAAATGAAATACCGATATATTGGCTTATATATAATGTTGTTAGCATTAACCAAGTCATACTGCTGTGCTTATGTGCCATCTTTTTCTCTAAAATTGATAACTATAATTTACGCCAAACGTGCGTCCAGTTGCTGGCAATCCAGCATAGCCAGGCATTATACCGAATGCGTGATATTTCCTATTGGTTAGGTTTTGGTCCAAAGTGAAACATTATGATGTTGGCTTTGCAGTCCGATAGAAAAGTCTAACAGTACATAGCGACCCTAATTTTTGTACATTATCTGGTTGAGCATAACGGCTGCCGACATAACGAACGGATAAATCGCTCAGCAATTGTGATTTGCCAATCAATCCAAGATTAAACGGTTGAGGAAGAGTATGCAACTGACAGTGAACCACTCCACTTCGCCGCTTGCGGCAAGCGGTTTCCTTTTGCCGTAATATTGTTGGATTCTGCTGGCACTTTTGTCACCTTGGTATCTAAATAAATGAGGTCTTGTTTGAGTTTCCATTGGTCTGTTAATTGCCAGAACAGACCTAATTCAACCCCTCTAGAGCGAGTGTCTGCATTTTCCCGTACAGTTAAATAAGATGGATAGAGGGTGATGGTGATATGGTCATCTTTCAACTTGCTGTTGAATAAAGACACATCAAGTCCGAATTTGCCGTCAGCGGTGAGAAACTTACTGCCTATTTCCGAACTCAGTATTTTGGCTGATTTGTAAGGTTGGTCATTTCCCTTAAGTGCAATGTTGGTACCGTAATCAGAAAAACCGCCGAATTTATTACCCCAACTTTGAATGGCATAAAGGTGACCATTCTGGTGTGATAGTATAGTTCAGACCCAAACGACCGCTTAAGAAATTGTTGCTGATTTTATGTTTTTCGCTATTGTGTGCAAGATTGGTCAAGCTAGGATTTGGTGTATAAATTGCACTATAGTTCAAACGTTCATTGCCATACCGAGCACCGGCAACGACTTTTAATACTTCGGTCAAAGGGAATGTGAGCTCGCCGAAAAGTGCTTTTGTTTCATAATCAAATTCACGATTCAGCACCCCCATTAAAATGATCGGCACCCAGTACCATCGGAGTGGGTGGTAACGGTTGGATATCTCGAATTGCATCGTAATTAAAATCTCGTTTCCGTTTTTCAAAAATATACCCCAGCTACCCAAATTAAGCCAGTATCAGTTTCCGAGGTCAATTTTAATTCCTGTGAGAATTGTCTTACCCGTTCATTAACATTTTGACGATTATTTTTGTTTTTATAGTAATATTGATCTAATAATGGACGTAACGTCTGAGGAGCCTTTGCCGCATCATAGAATACTCCCAACATATCAAGAGGTCTTAACGGGCGGTTAACATTGGCATCGTGATAATGGTAGGCACTGGTGGATTCTAAAACGGCAAAATCAAACGCATGCATATATTTCAACGAAATACCAGAGTTTTTACGATACGCATTATGCGGCAAACCGTTTGTTTTGGTTTTAAACGAAAATGGGTCTGAAAGAATAATGGGTAAGAAGTTTTTACGCTGATCGTGATAAATGCTTAATACTGCATCATTGCGATCTCCGTCATTCCAACGAAGTTTTGCCTGTAATGCGTCATTTGTTTTCGTATTCAGTGGTCTCCCTGTATCTCTATCTTTTATGTAATCGTCAAAACGTTCCACTTGTGCGGCCAATCGGAATGAAAACTGCTTAGAAAGTGGCACATTAAGCAAGCCGTTTATACCACGTAACTCAGTGCCCACATTGACACCAATTTTGCTCTCAAATTCCGGTTGCGGATCAGCAGTTTTTATCATAATGCTGCCCGCCTCAGCTTTAGTACCGAATAAAGTTCCTTGCGGTCCCTTGGCTACTTCAATCCGTTCGATATCAAGCAATGGACGGGCTAAGCCAGATTTGCCGTTGCTTATGCCATCCACTACAACATCTACAGAGTTGTCGTCCATACTGGTGTTGGCTAAAGAGCCTACGCCACGAATCCAAACGGCGGTTGTGGCAGCATTATTGCCGTTATGGATATTCAAACCTGGTAATGTAGATACGCCTCAAAACATTTTTGTATTTCTTGTTTTATATCTTGTTTATCAATCATATCCACCATAAACGGCGTATCTAATTTAGATTCCCGCACACCTCTCGAATACACAATGATAGGATCTCATTCCTCAGTTTTTCACCGTTTGGCTATTGTTTTTCGACGTTGTATTGGCAACATCGGCTCAGCAGTTAGGGACGTAAGTTAACGTTAACAAAAAGCAACTTACTCGTTTTCATTGTGTTCTCCTTTTTAAGTGAAAAAGAATTTTATTTTTAAATAAATAGACTACTTACAGTCCAGTAACCTTTAATGGATTTTTGGTTCCATCAATAGAAAGAACATTACGAATATAATGACTTACTTTTTGTGCTTCGCTCCGTTCCAACCCACCCCAGGCACCATCCAAACTGCCTAGTTGCTTTAGTGTATCAATCACCAAATTCAGACTGTCTCTGCATAAATCAAATAATGTTGTTCCGTATCTTTAGGCATAGCAAGATCTTTAAAATAGTCCTTTTCTTCAGGATCATTCATCAAAATCAAAATAATGGGCGGTTCGGGATTCTCATAACTCAAGAATGCCAGCCAAGGCAGGGATAGGCGGTTTCATCACCGATCAACACGTTTTTCCATGTCGTAAATGTGGATGTTTATCCTTTATACTCGCCCGACTGAAAATAATATCACCTTCTTTAGCTGTTTAATCCAGCTCCCCAGGACTGTCTCCGTGTAAATAGACATCAATGGCGCCTTGAACATATTGGCCTGAAATATCTTGGGCGGACAAACGCAGGGTATATAAGCGAATATCGCTATTCATTTGTTCGATCAGTTTCATTCTGTTTTTAGAGCTCAAGATACGTAGCAGCCAAATAAACACACGATCAAATATCCGCATAAAAACCTTTTTCATATTATTTGAGTGAATTTTTGCGGACGATCAATAGCGTTTACAAAAACCATAAGAGTAAGCTGCATAGTATTCGGGAAATGGATTAACGCTATTGATGAAAATACGCATGATATTTTTAGAGGGCATTGATTTTTGTCCAACAGTGAAGAATTGCCGCTTATTACCTTTGAATTTTTCACCTTGTTTGGTCAAAGCATAATAAGCCAAATAGAGAATTTTTTCCTCAATTGAACCAGTAATCGTAAATGGCACATAAAACTGTAAATTTCACGATCGATATGACAAGCATCAATGACCATTCCTTCTTCAAAAATATCACTAATCCTTGCCTCAGAATAATCACTGTTCTGTCCATAATAATTTGCGACAATCAACAATTCATCAGAGTGATCCCTGATTTAAATGATCCATGATGTCTAATTTTTATCATTATCAGCAATCGGTGTTTTTCATCATTTGGTGTTTCCAGATTTTTGTTCAAAAATACCATGAATGATTATGATAATTATTATTATTAGAAAAAGTAAAGCAACGCTAGTTTTTCTCAGGTAATTGAATAACTCCTGTGGTATGTAATTAAAGTCGTCGGCAATTACATTCCATTTTACTCTAACGTCCGGTTCTCCAATAATTCTTGAGCTATTAGTTGAGTTAAAATAAACTCACTGATGATATACACGATCTTTTAAACGGCGCTGATAGATTAGCCCTAGATTCCACACCAATCCCGCTAGAATTTTAAAGCTGTTGAGACGGTGTGCCGAAGTTAAATCGAAATCGCATTCTTTCAAGAACAGCGGAAAGATTTTCGATCGATTCCGTTGTATTTTTGCATAGAGCATCGCTGCCTGATTCCAAAAATTCTCAATGCCGTTAATGATGGTTCTGACGGTCTGCAAATTCCTTGGAATGGTTGATACGGTAATGGATAAAACCGCTTACGTCCAGCTTGTATCGGTAAACAATGCTGTCTGGCATGATTTTTGTTTGATAACAGGCATCAGTATCGGACTTGGCATTATCTACGACAGCGGTATAGACCCGTCCGTTGCGTTTCAGAATACCAAAGACAACCACTTTTCCCGCCGCGCCGCGACCATCTGCCTTTACACCGTCCCGCCAAAATAGCTTTTTGTCCAACTCGACGAGTCCTCAAAAACCTCATCGGCAACCAAAGGCCAGATAATGGCTGATAACCTACGAATTTTGCGGTAGAACAGAATAGCGGAGTTGGGCTGAATGCCCAAAAATATCGGCAACGGAACGGGCGGTAACTTGGAGTACAAAAATTCAAGTAGTTTCTTTTGAACTCTCTTGCTTAATTTTACAATTGGTTATCTCGCATTTTCGTAGCCTAGCATAACCGCTGATCTACGTCAGCCCTCATAACTTTTTGGCTAGAAAATATGTTTTTGATATAAAAAGTGCAGTCAGAAATTTGTGTGTTTTTCTGACCGCACTTTATCGTGAAATTATCACGATATTGAGGACAGGGTTTACTCACCATATTTCAATCACTTAGCGATCAATATGATGCATACTCTAGAGCGCAATTGAGCATAGATTGTCGATAGTACGATCGAGATCGATGTTCAACAATACCTTCATTACCCGTAACATGAGTTTCATCCATTTGCCATGAGAACTGATTTATAGCCGGAAGCCACGACTGGTGGACACTTATTGCACAGCTATTGGGATGCGCCATCGCAGATGATTCCACTGATGTCACCAATCATGCTGCAATCCCCATGCTCACTGTTTTGAATTTACCCGTAGTAAATAGGCGATACCCGCACAGCTTCCCATTGATGCGGTTGTTACTGCGCAAAAGGGCAGAGCAGTTTGGGTAATTTACTGTGGATATAAATAGCCATTAAGCGTGATAAGAAGAGGGCACGGAGACGTTTTTCTTCACTCGTTTAAATAATCGGCGACCACAACCACGGGCATAGTAGTGGCGGCAATACCTTGGTTACCCTGAACCTGAATTACTCATTGCTGGCAATGCTAGCCCGCCCATACGCGCATCGGAGGCTGCGGTGGTTTCGATCATAATTTTGCTGAGTAAATCGTCTGACATTGAGCCACTACCAACTTGTTTTGCGTAACGTTCTGCCAATGTGTAAAGCCGTAATTTTTCCGCATGTAATCCTTCGTTAGAACAGCGCTCGGTTAGGGCGGCAGCCTGTCCGATCAAAAAGTGGATTTTATTGAGCTCAACTTCACAAGAAAAATTCAAAGATTTCAGTGCGCTCACCTGTTTGAAAAATATCACAGGATCGCAATCAGCACATTCATCGTGTTCTTTTCTCCAAAAATGACCTCGCCATTTTTTCAATCAAAAATGATGTTTGTATGTTGATCTTGAGATGGCTACTTTCACTCGGTCATTATCGGCAAACAACACGCAGCTTCTGAATATAAGATATGATCGGTTTGATGAATATCCACATTAACGAGCTTTTTATCAAGCATCGCCTTGGCTTGGGATACTTGTTCTGGCGTGATGTGTTTTAATACTTCTAATTCACCCTCTGGGTCATACCTAAAGCACCAATCGCCGCGGCAATAGGTAAGCCCGACCATGCCTGTTCCAGGCACAGCAACACCCAATCCATTTTTCATTAAGTTTGGTGATACCTTGAGCCAATACGTTCAGGTGCTTTGCCTAAATATTTAGCCGCTGTTGCTGCGGCAAGCGCAAAGAGATAGGGTTCAGTACAGCCAAGTGCTGGAACCACATCGCGTTCTATAATTTGAATTAATGATTTTTCGATTTCGTTGAGTCTTTCTTGATTCATAAAATTCTTTTTAATCTGTTAAATGCTGTCTTCTTTCTCTCATGACTAATATGCGCTTCACCTTGTGGATGAGCAACGTGTTCGGTACCGATACCAGCTGCAAAAATATCACCTGTATGGAGCAATACGGTTTTCTCTTGGCCGTCTTCTTTGTAGCGCATTTCCACCGTACCATCCATGACAGCAAAGACTTCTTCTACCGTCATTGATATGCCATTTGTAAGGCCTATCTGTCCAGTGAAGACGCACGCAAATACCATTCCTATATTGGTAATATCAAGGCTCCCCAAGCCACGTCTCTGCCGTAAAAGTGCTGACTTTTAATAACTTTATTCATTGGCTAAATTCCTTAGTGCGCCTCATCCCAGTTCGTACATGACCTACTTCACAATCAGTGGCACCACTAAATCAGCTGCGCTTTCCATTTGTGTTTTGATGAGGTCGCTATAAATGCCACTTTTTCTGACCGCACTTCAAACACCAATTCATCGTGCACCTGCATAATCATTGACGATATCAGGATCGTTTTGTAGTTTTTGATCTCAATTGAATCATGGCTCGTTTAATAATGTCTGCGGCAGTACCTTGCATTGGTGCATTGATCGCTGCACGTTCGGCGGCTTTTACGACGCATACCATTAGATGAGTTAATATCCGGCAGAATAAACGACGGCGAATAGGGTTTCCACATAGCCTTGGGCTGGCTTTTCACGAATATCGTGCATAAAGGTTTGTACGCCTGGATAGCGTTTGAAATACAAATCCATATAGCTTTGAGCGTCAGCACGGCTAATACCAAGTTGGCGCGATAAGCCAAAGGCTGACATACCATAAATTAAACCGAAGTTAATTGCTTTTAGCATTGCGGCGTTGTTCGGATGTTACTTCATCCAGTGCGACACCAAAGATTTCTGCAGCGGTAGAGCGGGTGAATATCTTTGCCTGGAGGTAAAGAGCGTTAAGTAAGCCCTGATCTTAGTGATTAGGTGCGCCATAATGCGCAGCTCGATCAGGATAGTCGGCGCAACAACGGTAAAGCCTTCGCGTGCAGCAATACATGCCGACGAATCACGACGGCCTTCTTCATTACGAATCAGATGTTTTGTAGATTCGGATCACTTGATGAAAGGCGACCGGTGGCTGTCACTGCTTGATGGTAGGGAAGTATGCACTCGACCCGCTTGTGGATTCACCATTTGCGGCAATTTGTCGGTGTAGGTGGATTTTTAGTTTGCTTAGCCCACGATGTTCTACCAATACTTTCGGTAATTCATGACTAAATACTCGAATTCCTCCACACTTCCTCGTTAGTGGATGGTGCACCTTTTTGCAGTGTTTTTGAATGATCTAGCAAACCTAATTTATCAAACAAAAATTTCTTGTAATTGTTTGGTGGAAGCTAAATTAAATGGCTGTCCTGCCAAGACATGAGGCTTGTTCTTCTAATTCACTTAAACGGTTAGCGATTTCGTTAGATTGTCAGGAAGAGTGCATCGCTATCAATTAAGACACCGCGACGCTCCATACGGGAAAGTACGCTAACAATGGCAATTCCATTTCTTTAAAGAGTTTTTCCAGAGTGGGTTCTTTCGAGAGTTTTTCCCATAGCACTTGTCGCAGTTTCATTGTTACATCAGCATCTTCCGCCGCGTACTCGCGGCTTTTTCCAACGGAATTTGGTTAGAAGTCAGCTGATTTTTACCTTTGCCTGCAATCTCTTCAAAACTAATGGTTTGATGCCCTAAATAACGTTTCGCCAGATCGTCCATATGACGACGGCCTGTGCTAGTTGAGCACGTAGGATTCGAGCATCGTATCGAAAGCTACACCATGCACATCGATGCCATTACGGGCAAAGATGGTGAGATCGTATCGAAGTTTTGCCCGACTTTTTGAATGGCTGGATTTTTCTAAAATCGGTTTTTAACAGAGCAGTCGCGGTTGTTTTTCAAGGGTTTTTCGGTGCGCCTAAATAATCTAATTGTGGCGGTAAATAAAGCCGCCTCACCGTTTTCTAACACTAAAGGAAATGCCCACTAAGTTAGCGGCCATATAATCTAAGTTATCGGTTTCTGTATCTAAGGCAAAAAGTTTTGCTTGCTTGAGTTTTTCCACCAACGATTTAAATCCGCTTCGGTGAGCAAGGTTTCATAACGGCTGCGATCAATTTGAATTGCTGGTAGTGCTTCATCGCTATTGTCTTGAGCGAGCGCTGGTGTAGCTTGATGAGTGATTAATCTTTAGTCGATTGTTCGGTAGTATTGGTGATGGAATCAGCACCATTCATCACTTCATTGAGCCAACGTTTTAAATTCCTAGCGGCGAAAACATTCGGTAAGCCGATCGTTATACTTGCACCAGGGTAAAGTTGCTCCGGGTGATACCGAGCGACATCGGTTTTTGATCGTGGCAAGGCGATAGGATAAATCGGCCATTTCTTTTTCAGCCAATAATTTATCACCTAATTTTTTTGCGCCACGAATTGGCAATTCAGCCACTTTGTCTAAGTTGGCATAAATCTCTGCCATGCTGCCGATACCTTGCAAGAGACCGAGAGCCGTTTTTCACCGACACCCCTACGCCTGGAATATTATCGGCACTATCGCCCGTGAGTGCTAAGTAATCAATAATGAGTTCTGGCGGAATACCGTATTTTTCGAAATCCGGCCTCGCGATCTAATAAGGTGTTATTCGCGGTGTTGATTAACATAATATTATCATCCACCAGTTGTGCCATATCCTTATCACCAGTACTGATCAAGACTTTTTGATTGGCTTTGGAAGCGGCTACTGCTAAGGTTCCGATGACATCATCAGCTTCTACACCTTCAATAACTAGAAGAGTATGCCAGGGCGCGGATAATATCGTGTAACGGCTGAATTTGTTTACGCAGATCGTCCGGCATCGGTGGGCGATGGGATTTATATTGTTCAAACATTTCATCACGAAACGTTTTGCCTTCGCATCAAAAGACGTACCGCAATATGGCTCGGTTGCACTTGCGAAATCAGGCTTTTAAGCATATTTAACACCTACATGGCACGGTTGGTTCGCCGGCTGGATTGGTGAGTGGCGGAAATGCATGAAAAGCACGATATAAATAAGATGAACCGTCCACTAGGACTAATGGATTAGGAGCGATAGTTGGCATAAATATTCCGTTCAAAAATAATGAAAAGTGTCGCATTATAGCGTAGAATTGCGAAAATCGGGGCGAACGGATAAAAGTGCGGTCAATTAAACGTAAAAAGTATGACGAAGGCATTTTGGCTGTGGCATAACTAGGATTACTTGAGCATTCAACATAAGGGAATAACATGTCGTAAAACTAGCTGAAGTTGTTGTATTAGGGCAAGTGCTGCGCTTGAATGTCCCTGCCGAACAAGAAGAGATTTTGCGTCAAGCGGCGCGTAATTTAGATCTTCGTCGTCTGGAGATGAAAGAGCGTACAGGTTTACTTGAATTAGACCGTGTGCTTTCTATTGTTGCCTTGAATTTAAGTGGATTAACCCAAGAAAAGAATAAAAATGCCCAGATTGAAAATGTGTGTATCTACACGAATTCAGCAATTAGATCATTCTTTAGAGAATGCGTTAGGTGGAGCGTTCCATCGTAGATTAAATAAAAAGAACCGCATGTTGAAAGTGCGGTTCTATGATATTTTAATCGGGTGTGTAATAGAGGTTTACCAATTTTCAATTTTTGTCGCCCCTGTTTCTTCACGCCATTTTATTGCTATCTCGTAAAGAATAAACGACAGCCACAATATTCCTGTTGATAAAAACGTTCACGCTTACCGAGTTTCGATCATGCGTTGCGATCCTCCAGCTTTACGCCGGTTGTAATCCCTAATAAATCACATCATCATATTTTTCCAGCGCGCACGGTGACCACGACCGTGGTCTGATCCATATCTTTCCAACGGAAATACCAAGACAGCTAGTAAATACAGAAACCATGCTCATGAGCATATCGCTTTATTTTCAAAACGCATATCAAAACACATGGTACATCGGATGCCACGTTCGGGTTCCCATTCCATGCCTTTTGCGCGATCAAAGCCATTGTTGGCGTATGAGTCAGCATCAATAAATGGAATCCCAAATTTTTGGGCAAAACGGATGTTTTCTTCTTTACGAATTAAATATTCTTTTAATGGATGAATATTCGGATTGACAAAATAAATGGTAAACTCAATACCAGGGCCAAATAACCCATCACTTCACCTGAGCAGGCGCGCGCAGTGGAAGTAACAGTATGCCCTTCAGGTAATTCAGTTTTCACGAATAAAAGGCGCATTGGGATCCTTACGCACTTTTTGTTTACGCGTTTTTGAAGTGGGTTGAGAATCGACCGCACTGCGGTTGAATTTGTGTTCTTCAGTCATATTAGTAAGTTCAGTCTACCGATAAATAAGCCAGTGAAATTAAGGCTTTTGTATTCGCTTTCAGGTAATAAGGCAATGGCATCAACCACTGCTTCTTGTTTCCTTTGATCATCCCAGCGTAATCAAAGGTTTATGTTTCAATAATCGCAAGCACGTCATCGATCGCATCACGTTTTCCGCCTTGTTCAGTATTGCGCGAATAAGCGCGGCTTGTTGTGGATTGCCGTGACGCATTGCGTGTAATAAAGGAAGATCGGTTTACGCCCGCGGCGAGGTCGTCACCATTTTACCTACTAATGCGGCAGCGTTGAGCGCTGTAATCTGCACGTCATCCACTAGTTGGAATGCAGTACCGAGATAGCGGCCATATTCTTGAAATGCCGTTTCAATTTAATTTTTCGGCACCTGTAATCGCAACAGATTGTCGCCGCCACTTCAAAATAAGCGTGCTGTCTTACTATAAATCACACGCATAAGCTTTCTTCCGTGGTATCGGGATCGTTCACGTTCATCAATTGTTGAACTTCACCTGCTAACACGTTGGTAGCATCTGCCATAATGCGAAAAGGAATATCTAGCGATTGCAACTGCGCCACTAATTGGAATGCGGTATGATGAGGTCACCCACTAATACGCGGCCGCATTACCAAAGGCAGGGGTTGCCGTTGCGGCCTCGGCGCATATCAGATTCATCACCACATCATCATGTAATAAAGAAGCGGTGTGAAATAAATTCAACGAAAGGTCCTTTTCAAGTGGCCACTTTATCCTTTCAAGTAGCCCTAATGCGCACTGCTAAAAACCGCAAATAAGTGGTCGAATGCGTTTTCCGCCACCTTGTACAATATAAAAACCAAGCCGATTAACCATCAGCACTCTGAGTTAATTTGTGCTAAAATAACTTGGTTGACTTTCTGCATATCAGCATCAGTTAATACTTGGATTGCATGCATATCCATTAAATCTTGTTTTGTTCATCTTCATTTGGTTTCCGATGGTTGTGATATATAAAGAAAAGTGCGGTGAATTTTACCCGTTTTTCAGGGTTTCTGAGGTAAACTCGAGAGCGCTTTATTTTTGTACAAATAAGTGCTAAGATCAGTTGTTTTTCCGTAGAGTTTTGCGACCTATTATATGAATTTTGAAGTACGGATTGAAAATAGTAACGGAGAGCACCAATTATAGACATGTTATGTACGCGTTTCCAAAGTGGCGGTAAACAACACCGTGTGAGCGAAGGTCAAGTAGTTCGTTAAACTTGAACTTCGCTACAGCTCAACAGTTGAGTTCGACTCATCGGTGTTGATGGTCGTGTGGTGAAGATGTTAAAATTGGTGCGCAGTAGTAGCTGGCGCGAAAGTAGTGGCTGAAGTTGTGCGCGCAAGGTCGTGGCGATAAAGTTAAAATCGTTAAGTTCCGTCGTCGTAAAACACGGCCGTAAACAACAGGGTCATCATCGTGGTTCACAGAGTGAAAATCACTGATTCAAGCATAATTTCAGAGGATCAAGTGAGATGGCAACTAAAAGAAACTGGTGGTGTACAACTCGTAACGGTCGTGATTCTGAAGCTAAACGCCTCGGTAATTAAACGTTTCGGTGGCGAATCTGCTATTGCAGGTAGCATCATTGTACGTCAACGTGGTACTAAATTCCACGCAGGTAACAACGTAGATATGGGCCGTGACCACATATTTGACACCGCTGACGGTGAAAATAAAAGAATTTGAAGTGAAGGCGGAAAAGCCGTAAATACGTAAAGTATGTAACTGAATAATTTTGCATCTGATTTGATAAACGCCCCGCATTACCTGTGGGGCGTTTTCTTTATTTTTCTTACCTGTAATTTACAATCATTAATCCAAATTTGTTATCTTGGCGTGATCATTCTCTTCAATATTTTCTTAGAATGAAATTTTACCTGAATTCCTAACTTGTGCTTTAGCCAAATAAAGGAAGATATCATGAAAAACAACCTCTTTTAAGTTTCTGCTTTACTACTACAGCGATGGCATGATCTTCACTGCGTTAAAGACAGGTTTTTATCCGTGATGAGCTACAAACAATCGGTGTGTAGTATCGCTTTTATTGTGGCATTTCTAGCGCTCTTTATTTTGCTTGCTTATATTTTACAATATAAGGTGGTCGATTCATTTGACCCTGTGCTCATTGGTGTGCAGGATTATCGGGTAATTTCTTTTTATTTAATAGCTCACTTAACTTTATCAGATCCTCCTTTGAGCTCAAATTTTATTTCATCCTCTTTTTGGCATGTTGGGTTGCAGTATTTTTGTCTTTAAAAGAAAAGCTTGGATTACGTCATTGGTTTAGGTCTGTTATTGGCTGGAGTTGGTGCTTTTCTTCAATGATAAATTTGAGGTGTTTAAAGGAGAGTGGTTGCTTAACAGAGCGTCTTGCTAAGCCTAACAACTTCATTAGTTTAGGGTTGCTTATGGAATGGCACTGAAATTAATGCTTCGTCGTTTAGTTCCACAACAAATTTTATTAATGATGTATTTCATTTGATAGTATTTACTCTTGTTGCTGAATTTTCCCAAGTGAGAGAGCTCAGTCGTTAGCATTTTGAGTTGTGGCTATTGTTGCTTAAATACCTTATTTGGTTATGGCGCTTATACTAAAGAAGCCCTTAATCGTTGGGAAGTTTCTAAAAGTAAGCGTTGTGATTAGTAGTACCCTGTTACCATTTTCTTTTGCTCATCTCGCGCATTATGCAGGCCTGATAATTTTGCGCGCCAATTAAATACGATTAGCTGCTCCTCAGGGCGTTTGTTTGTATATATGGAGCAATTTTGTCAACAATCGGACCTAAGTTATTACCGCAATCAAAAGTAAAAGTGCGGTTAAATATTGGAGTTTTATGAAATTTATTGATGAAGCCCTGGTTCGTGTGGACATGAGAGGATGGTGAAACAGTTGTGTGAGTTTCACGTGAAAAGATTATCTAAAGGCGGCCGATGGGCGGCGATGGCGGTGATAGCGGTGATGTTTATTTGGTTGCAGACGAAAACTTAAATACCTTAATCGATTATCCTCTGCGAAACGTTTTGCTGCAGAACGCGGTGAGAATGGCCACTAGTTCAGATTGTACAGGTCGCCGCGGTAAAGATATTTGCGTTACTGTGCCGGTGGGAACGCGTGCAATTGATAATGATACCCAAAAGAAGTGCTAAAACGATTTAACAAAAGCATAGCGCCAAAATGTTAGTGGCGAAGGTGGTTTATCATGGTTTAGGTAGACCGCGTTTAAATCTTCAGTGACCGTACCTCGCCAAAAACCAGCGGTACCTGGGTGACGCGGTTATTAGGATTAATGCTTCTTGCGGACGTCAGGATGTTAGGTTTACCGAATGCGGGTAAATCGCACCTTTATTCGTGCCGTTTCAGCCGCAAAACCAGAAAGTCGCTGATTATCATACTCGCTGGGTGCAAGTTTTAGAGCGTAGTGAAAGTGGATGAGAGCCATGGCTTTGTAGTGCAGATATTCCTGGATTGATTGAAGGTGCATCGGATGGTGCGGGTTTGGGAATTCGTTTCTTAAAACACTTAGAACGTTGTCGTGTGTTAATTCATTTAGTGGATATTAGCTGAGTTGGTGAATCAGATGCTGCTGATAATATTACGATCATCGGTAGAATTGGTGTCCAATATAGCGAATTAGCAGATAAACCGCGCTGGTTGAGTCTTCAACAAAATTGATACGTGACAGAAGAAAGGAGGCGCGGAACGTGCTCAGAGTTACCGAACGTCTTGGTTGGGAAGAAGGCTATCACCTATTTCCCCGCAACCGGTAAAATGTGCACCACTTTGTCGTGATATTATGGTTTCATTGAAGCGAATCCGCGTGACGTTGAAATAGAAGAAAATAAACCGGAAGAGTGAAATTCAAATGGGAAGATTACATCAAGAACAGCTCCTGAGACATCAATTTGATGATGAAGATGACGACTGGGATGATTGGGACGAAAGAAGATGAAGAGGCGTTGGTTTGTTATAAAGCCTTAATGCCTAAATGAGAGCGGAAGTTGGCTGCTGCTTTTTATTAGATTAACCTTTCTTTTCCCACCTTGAGCGTGCTTTAAAAGCGAGTTTGGTTTTCGAAATGACATAAAACGACACCGTGGCGACGAACAATTTTGCAGCCAGGACGGTTTTTGCGCTTGAGTGAAGATAATACTTTCATGGAATATTCCTATTTTTGATTCAAATGCCGCCAAATTTACCGTAACGGCACAAGTTCACTTGCGACCTTCATTGCAATTTGACGAGGTTTACCAGTATAAAATGGGTGAGGAAGCAGATGAGATTATCGCACACATAATAGAGTATTCATTACCATCTTCCCATTTCATGGGTGTTGTTGGTTTTAGCACAGAACAGATAGAGAAAGCCTTGTTTTGCGTTGGAATCATAAAATGAAAACAATTACGATAATTTTCAGGGTGAATGCCTTTTTCATTAGAGCTCCTTATATAACGAAAAGAAGGTGGACGAATGCTAATTCAAAGAGAATGATTATCAATATAATTTTATTCATGGCTATGAGAATTTTCATATTGAAAAGAAAATGCCTTTCAGTTGAAAAGGCATGCTGTCAGTTGGAGGAGAGTTATCCACGATGTGCGTTTTCATCATACGCTCTTCGCTACTTTCATTCACGCTCTTTAATATCATGCGTTTATCATGCTGTTTTTACCTTTCGCAAGACCGAGTTTTGATCTTTTGCCCAACACCTTTCCAATCAAGAGAAAGGGCAACAATGGTAAAAACCATCACGGCAATTTACCGAAAAGATTATCTGGTTCACGTTTATTCAATAAAAAGCTTACGTGCTCACGCGTCGGATCGCAAACCACGTGAGTAGAAAGCCAAAGCTTAATGGTTGAATGGTTGCACAAATAAATAAAAACTCACCGTTTTAAAAATGATGTAGCTGTCGCTGATATTGAAAAGCTACCTGCGGCATTGATTGCTTCCCAACCTTGTAATTCAAGGCCTTCAATTTCATCTTCAATAAAATATTCGTGTCTGGCTCGTTTATTTAACGCAATGGTGTTGGGAGCCGACTTTTGAGTTTTCTTGGTCATTGTTATCCGTTGTTTTATTAATCGTAAATTGGCGTTGAGTTGCAATCTCGCCGTGGACAGCAAAACAAAAGCTGATTTGACTCAGCCTTTTATTATAAATGATAGATTATTCTTCTAATTCACCACAGAAACGATGAGCCTTCGCCGTGCACGGCAGCAATAATTTCTGGTGTATTAGGATGATCTTCAAAAATGTTTTCAGAATGACGATTGTTACATCCACGGTACGATCTTGTGGTTTTTAAATTCTCACGTCCTAGTCATGTAATAATTCTTACGAGTTTGCAATTTGCCAGGGTTTTTCGCAGAAATGCAACATGGCACGGAATTCACTACGAGGCAGTTTAAATTCAACATGGCTTCAGGTGATTAAATTAGCTATTTCTTCGTCAGTGTCCACCCATTAAAACGATAGTTCTCACGTTGTAAATGGGTTTCTTTGCCCATTAGTGTCATGGTGTCTGATATAATTTCGTGCACAGAATGGTGAGTTCTCTTGGGTTAAATGGTTTTAGTGAGATAATCATCTGCATTTCCAAGCCTACATTTTATCGACCTCGTTATCTCGTCCCGTGAGGAAGATTAATGGGATTGCAGCTTTCTCACGTAATTCCGCCACATAATAGACCATTTTTACCAGGTAGTTGATATCTATGCGATGAGATTAACCGTTTCTGAGTTTAACTGACGATACATTTCTGCACCATCTTGCTATGTAATACCTCATAGCCCTCAACTTCAAAAATTCCTCTTAACGTATTGCGGGTTACCGCTTCATCTTCTACCATGAGAATTTTTAGGGTAGCCATTCGATTACTCCTTGTTATACTTCATTATGGGCATATTCTATAATTGTAACATTGCTGTAACAACAGAAAAGTGCGGTCATTTTTAAATTCATTTGAATTTTAGATCCCAAGTCATAAATTAATTAACATTCCACTTATCATGCTAGAATCTTACTTGCAATAGTTGGAACTTTATGATGGAAGCAATTCTTCTATTTTTATTTTACCACTTTTCCACTCAAGCCGGTCTTTTGATAGAAACCGGCTTTCTTACCCTGTGGATAGAAGCTTTTTCAATTTTCAGCTGCAGCGAGAATCAAGAAAAATGTGATCGTCAATTGGTCGATTGCCGAAGGATATTATCTCTATCAGAGAAAATTTTCCCGGTGAAGCAATGAAGAAAATGCATCATTTGATGTAGCTACATTTTCCTATTTCACCCGAAGATTATAACGATCCTTATTTTGGCTTAATGAAGATTTTTCAAAAGCCTGTACCAAACCTATAAAAGCAGGTCAGTCGCCATTAAAAGCAGAAGATGTGGTTGAGATTGCTTACCAAAAGGTTGATGCTGAGGGGCTTTTGTTATCCACTAAGTGAAAGAAATTAAAAGTAGCAGATTTGCCCTACTGAGGTCTCTAATACTGACATCAGAGAAAACTCGACCCGCACTTTCGCAGCAACCTAAAAGCAGAACAAGACCGTTTGCGGAAGGTTTGTTAACAACAAATATGCCAGTATTTGGTTTCTTCTTAATAGGAGTTAGGTTTGTGCCTTGTAGCCTTGCGCATTGCCAGCCACTGCTTTCAGCGTAGTGATTGGCCAAAATCAGCGTCCTAATATTGGCGCGCTTTGCATTAAGCTTTGTGTATGTGCGAGATGGCGACGCCCTCATGCCGAAGCGATTGTCGCCGCAATTGGTTTACCGTTCAAGTGGCTTTACAGCGTCCTTATGCTGATGATTGGTTTATCAATCATCTTTTGTCTTATTAGCCTTGTCGATGTTCGGTGTATTTACTTTACAGCTCCCAAGCTCCTTACAAACAAAACTCTCTTTACTTAGCCAACAGCAAAAAGCCGGCGCTTTGGGGGCGTGTTCTTAATGGGCATGATTGCGGGACTTGTGGCTTCACGCACATCCGCACCGCTTTCTGGTGCATTGCTTTACGTGGCGCAGAGTGGGGTTATTTACTGGTGCGTCACTTTGTGCTCGCGTTGGGCATGGGCGTACCATGATTTTTAATCACTTTATTTGGGAATAAAATTCTCTCTAAATCAGGCATGTGGATGGAAACGGTTTGCAAAAAGCTCTTTGGTTTTGCTTGATGCTCGCATTACCAGTATTCTTAATTTCTCATGTTTTGCCAGATGAATGGACACCAAGATTATGGGCGATGCTCAGTACCACATTTTTCTCATCTGGGTTTCGTTTCCAAATGCCGAAAAATAAATGGTACAGGTTGGGTATTCCAGATTCTCTTTTAGTCGCAGCAATGATTAGTGTTAAAGCGCTTCGGAAGGCTTGGGTTTGGGGTGGCTAAAGCACCAAGTGCGGTCGAAAATGAGTGGTTTCCCATGTTGAATTCGAGAGAGTGGCCAGCTGGTGCATTGTGAGCGCTTGCTGAAAATAACCGATCTTGTGATGCTCGATCTTATCACGGATTGAGTTGGTGTGGCTTGTAAGAGAGTTTGAAAAGAAACATTTAGTGATCAGAGTGTACAAAAGCCTTTGGTGACATGCTGCTTCTTCAAGTCGATGTGACACTCGAGAAAACCGCGCTTTAATGACCAAAGACAAGAGTGTTAGGTTTTACCGACTATTTTTATTCTTTAGCCGAGATGGAGCATGAGTCGTGTTGACAGATTCATAGCGCCATGATTGAGTTTTACGATGGATTGAGGAAAATCAGTAAAAGCGTACAGATTATTTCCCTAATCGTAAAAAGTCTCCGATTTTGTGAGGTATTGTTTGGCTTTTGAGTTTAATCGGTATGCCATACGTTCGTTCAAATCACTGTTTGGCTTTATGCACCGTGAGAAACTTTGCCAGAAAACTTGAAAAATACTCTCCATATGTTTTAAGCTTTATTACGTATCGTCGCTGCGTATATGTTCCTCTTGCAACTGCGAAATTCTGGAAATTCCCAATTTCAACGGGCGGTAACAGCGCAGTGAGCGATCAGCCATGAGTGATCGTCGGTGGAGCAATCGAGATTGTCGAGTTCAATCCTATTAATTTTAGGGTTTGTTGTGTCAGCAGTGGCATTGTCCTTTCGGGTCTGTAAACGCCGTATGCGCTCTCTACTGCGTTGCAGGTAAAGGAATTTTATTTTTCCCAATCGCGAACGGTGGTGAGCACTTTGACTTTGCATCTCGTCAGTTTGAGCTAACTTCTATTTTGTGTTTGCTGGTGCGGTGCATTTTCTTTAGATGTAACGCAAACGTTAATCGCATTATTCACACTGTTGAGGTTGCCGCATTTTGCCGACTATTTTCTGACCTCCTAAACCAGCAGTAGGAACCGAAATTGCGCTTATCAGGAGAAATTTTTCCTGCATAAACGCAAACGTTTTGCGCTTTGATTCGACCTTATTTTTAACCATTTTTAATTAAAGGAAAATGTAATGCAATGCGATCGTCCAATTCCGTCGGGCTTTACTGACAGGTGACTTTCTGGTAAAACCGGTATCAAGCAGAGATTTGCTCAGGAGCTTAGTACAGCGTGGTGTAAAGAGCTGCACTTTCTGAGCGGTACCGCATAAAGGTGTTGAGACAACATGGTTTGCCCGTGGCTGAAGTGTCTGATTATGCAGGATTCTGGAAGGCAATGCACTGGACGGTCGCGTGAAACCTGCTGCATCAAAAGTACATGGCGGGATTCTATTGGTCGTCGTGGTACAGATGATGCTATCGTGCACTTTCTTGTGGTAGTGAAGGCGTGGTATGGTCGTCGTGAATTTATATCCGTTTGCAGCCACTGTGGATAAACCAGTGCGCTTATGGCTGATGCGGTGAAAATATCGATATCGGTGGACGCCATGGTACGTTTCTTGCAGCCGAAAACCATGAGATCGTGGTGATTTTTGGTGCATCAATGGTGAATTTCAATTTTAGTTCTTGCACGAGATGGATAAACATCCGAAACAGCCTAACGCTTGAGAGCCGTTTGATCTCTTGCGATTAAAAGCATTTGAGACATACTGCTCAATAGCAGTTCCATGATTTTCAGCTTCACTGCTGGACAAATGGGTGAAACCATGTCAATGTAACGGAAGGAGAGAGATGCAGATGCAGAAGTGCAGTCAATTCCACCTCAGACTGTGCACGCTTCAGTGTGCGTAAACAAACCAGCGCCGTGGCGAAACTCTCAATCAAAATGCTGAAAGCGCCTTCTGTATTTGATTTAGATGTGAAAAGAGGCGAGGCGTGGCTACGGCTTCAATCAACTCCAGGTAAAGCCAACATGTCTTACGTATATTGCAGACACCGATGCGGCTCGATGCGTGAAAAGTGATGAGTAAACCAGCTTGTGTGATTTATTAAACACGCTAATCCATGCAGTGTGGCTTAGGTAAAGATACTGACGCCTATAATCCTTTTGCATACAAACTAGTCCAACTTCACCGCATTTTTGGCGGCATGTATTGCTTTTCAACTTAGTGAATCTAGACGCCTACAGCGAGATGAAAGTGTGGAACCATGATTCGTTGAAGTGATTGTGCACGCAAAGTTTCTGCTGAAGCGCTAGAAGTCGTGAAACGTAAGATACGTTGCATTTGGCAGATGTAGTGAATGGACCTCTCGTCCGGACGTTTGCGATTTCCGACGATATCTGAAAGCGGCGGTTGTAATGAAGCGTACAAAGATGCAGATTTAAGGCATAAGTTTGGTTTGGATGGTTTAAAAGCGTATAGTAAACGTCAACCAACTGAATCAGGAATTAAAAGACTTGTTATTCTGCTGGAAAGCGCGAAATTCGTGAAATCGAGATACCATTGTTTACGCCAAGACAATCAAACTATCGGCATTGGTGCAGGTCCGATGAGCCGCGTGTATTCGGCTGAGATGCGGGTGTCAAAGCTTTACAGGATAGAGAGCTTGACCGTGGCTGGTTGTGTGATGGCATCTGGTGCTTTCTTCCCATTCCGTGACGGCATTGATGCGGCGTGAAAGGCGAGGATTCAATCGCCGTGATCATCCAGGTGGCTCAATGCGCGATCAAAGAAAGTCACGCATCGATGCAGCAGATGAACATAATATGGTGATAGGTGACAACTGCGGATGCGTCATTTTTGAGACGTAATTTATATCGTAACTTCGCTCCAATGGGCTGATTACTCGACTCCTCCCCTCTTTCGTAAAGAGGGCTGAAAGTTTAATCGATATAACCACTTTACGAGGTTGAAATAACTTCTGCACCGTCCCTACCCTCTTTGCTATAAGAGGGATTAAGTCAAAAAGATACCAGAGGGCATTGCTGAACATCACTACATCATCCGGAAAGTGGCGGAGCGTGAACACGCGCCGAAGCTGGAAAGCAGCACAATCTCCACTAGCAGATAAAGTTTTGTCGCGCACCAGGCAACGCGGGTACCTGCGTTGGAACACTGAAAGTAGAAAACGTGAATATTTCGCACAACAGATATCCCGCATTATGGTGAAAATTTGCTCCGGATGCAGCAAATTGGATTAACCGTGGCGCCTGAAGCTCCCGCACGTCGATAGGTGGTGAGTGCATTTCGTGGAAGCTGGATTCAGAAAATTTTTGAGGTCCAACTAAAGCAGCGGCCGCGCAGTGGAAGGATTCAAGCATTTCACCGAGACTTCCTCGCTCGTCACCAAAATTCCAGCGGCAGAATATCAAAACTTCACCGAAGTAGAACCTGCGGTGGCGTGCTTGCGTGAAAAGGTGCGCTTAATTGTCGTAAAAGCGGATGTGTGGTTTGGCGGCGGGCGAGAGGCGTAATCGTTGCAATGGCTTGTTGCGGGAAAGCGGAAGAAGCTGTGCGTGATGTGCTTTCTGGGTAATGCTGCTGGCGAAGCGGGTAGCCGAGTGGTGATTGATTAGAGGTTTCTAGATGGCGAAAAGCCAGCTTTATCGTTACCAGTCAGATGGTAAAAACGTCGAGACCTGTGGCGACTGGTCAAGATCATAAACGCGTGGGCGAAAAGGCCAATGCAGGCTTAGCAAATACTGGCGCTGGGGCGCATTCGCCAGCACCAGTGAGCGACACCGAATTCGCGATCATGACTGTGCGAAAGTGATTTATCCAGCCGTTAATGGCATGCGGAGAGGCAATGTTTACGGTTTCCTATGCACGCAGGATTAATGTATGCCGAGACGGTCAGCCAAAAGTGATTGCGGGTGACTGTGCGTCATTTTGGCGATCCGAGAAAGGCCCAGCCAGATTATGTACGCGCGCGGTGTCGGATCTGGTGGGATTTTGTCTTAAAAGCTTGCGATGAGTAGAATTGAACGAAGTGAAAATCCCGACATGGAATCCAAAATCTTCATGCAGAGTTGTTTTGGCGGCTGGAAGGCTATCCGGCGATTATCGCAAGCGTTGATCACCAGTTTTGCCACAAGGGCGGTCGCAAATGAAGAAGTTTGCTGCTGAGCGTTACGCAACAAGAAAGAGCGGTGAGTGCTGAACAGCGGTCGCGTGCGTGCTCTGTGTTACCGCATCTGGGCGAAAGCGTGTGAAGCACAACAAAAAGCCTTCAAAGACTCCTGCGGAGACAGATTCAGTGGATGGACGTTTTTATCTGTCGAGATAATGGCTACCTCGTGCTGGTGAACGTGAGCAGCAAAAATAACTACGATGAAATGTTGAGGTATCTGAGTGGATTGCTAAAAATAAGGAGTATGTCGTCTTCGCACAATCAGTTTTCTCAACGTTACGCCGAGATAAAACGCGCATATGCGGGAAGATGCACTTTATTCGTGAAACGTGATTAGGTATGGTTGTTGTTACCTGCTGTACAGAAAGCAGGTTATACCTGACAATCGATTCAGGTGATTACGACAAAATCCACGCTTTGGTGGATATTTGGATTTAGCAATTTTGACACGGAGCAGCAAAAGCAGATTTTGATCTAACGGAATTGTGAACAAATTTAGTGAGAAATGAGTCGATCTTCGAATTTGCAGCGAAAGCGCGGCGAGAAATAAAGGAAAGTAACTTTGTACCGAGTTAATCGCCATGCATGACGACTTGTAATGGCCTTGTGTCAATGTACCATTGGGTGAAAATGGCGTGTTAGATAATGAGACTGTGAGCAATCATTGCTCTTTGGTGCAACAGTGCAAATATATCCACACACCACGTGAAGGTAATTTAACTACGGTGAATTTTAACTGCAAAGCCATTTGATTCTTATTTCGCGGTTGTCATCTAAGTCATTTACCAAACAGTTTGTCATTGGTTTGACTGCGATTGTGAGTCGAAGTGGTAAAATCTGCTTCAAGAATGCCTCTCATAATCAATTTTATGCTGATTGTTGTGTATCAGGCCATGTCACCAAGCTCACGCAGCCTCATGTAGATCAAGTATTAGCGAATCATTGCAGTGCGGTCAAAGTATCGGTGATGCGATTTGCAGGCACGATTGATAGTTCGGCAGCACCATCTAAAAATTGTTCATGTGACGATAGCCTGTATGAATTAATAGGATTGCACTCATATTTTTGGTGCGCAGCTGGTTCTGGCCAAAGTTTCACCTTTACTGCAGCAAAAGTGTTTGATCAATCCAACACGATGCCATTGTTTGGGTTTTCCTGGATTGATGTTGGCGGTGACATGAAAGATTTAGAGGTTTAGCCGAAGAGGACACAAAAACACTATCGATATTCGCGCTTTGCTGACGCAGCGCGCCTGTACTTCTTAGTATCGGTTTGAGACACTGACTTCAGTGGCGGGAATATGAGGCGGAAACTGCATAGCGGCTATTATGCGCGACACTGCTGGAACGATGGCATTTCGACTCGACCGACCGCTCACCGGCGTGTGTTCCCATTCAGAACAAGGTTTGGGTGAGAGAATGTCAGAATTTGAGGTGATGGTTGTAACATGCTTTGCCGCCTTTACCATTCCTGATTAGAAACAGGAATCCCTATTTTGTTGTGATCAACGTTACTCCTGCTGTCAAAAGGTAGTCTCAGCTGAAAATTAATATTAGGTGTAGCCTGTTTGCCATTAGCCACGGGTTGCTCAGGGAGCCAGTAACGTCCACTGACTCAACATTAGATGGCGAGTGGGTTGTCATGCTATCGACACAAGATAAACAAACTTACGATCGCTTTGAGATCACTTTTGTCTTAAAGCCAGATGGAACACGCATATGCAAACATTTCCACATTAATTGGATAAGAGACGACTATTCGTTATTTAACAAGGTAAAGGGTGGAATAAGCGAGCCAAAATAATGTCTTGAGTTTTGATTTTGTTAATCGCGCGATGGTGCCCTGCGCTGTTAATAATGTGGCTAAAGCCATTAGCAAGATAAGAAATTACAAAAGCTCAAAGAAAAAGAAATTAGCTACGTTTTGCCAGCAGAATCAGGTGATCACGTGGACCATAATTGAACAAACAGAATGGCGTCCAACATTTTAGGTAAAGGATTTTTGAAAACTTGCCGACAGTCCTACAGAATGGCAAAGGAATATTCAGTTATTGAATCGATGGTTTGTGAAGAAATAAATATAATTATTTTAAACTTGATAAAAAACAAGCAGTTTTAACGCACTTCTATTTTTGTAAGTGCTGAAATCAACAATAAAAGGAGTATTATATGAGAAAATTAGTATTAAGTAGTCTTGATAACTGTATTGCTATCAGGATGTGCAACGACGCATCAGCAAACTGAACAGGAAAAAGCGTTGGTGGGTGATTGGTTGTCTTATGAAGCGGCGCCAAGGCACCTTGCCAGTTGAGCATTTTGGTTATGTCGCCTTGAGCCGGATCGACTGTGGCTTTACGCGGTATTTCACGGGTGTTAAAGAAGCTGGATCACGTTATTTATTACAGCTAAAGCTAAATGGCGGGCGGAGTGAGTGGTGAGATTAAGTTATGACTTTTACCGTAATACTATTTAAAACCGCCCACACCCATTCACCGATCGCGAAAATTGTTGAACAATCTCCAGAATTTAAAAATTGAATAAAGAATTTGTTTCACCTTGTGATCGTTGTGGTGATCATTTGAACAGAGATTAAAATGAAAAAGTCCAGCAGGATGACGTTTATTCTTATACAAGAAAGAAACCAGCCAATGCCGTAAACTTAGTGCAGGCGAGAAAACAAAGGGTCAAATTAATTGAAAAATTGGTGAAAGAAAAGGAAACTCAGAGGATTTAGATAAAATGAATGTTTTCATTAATAGTAGAAAATATGGTCCAGTACAGTTAAGTTTTTTTGCTAGAAACAGGTGAAACTATACAAATGATACAACAACGAGGAGAAAGCAATATTTAGTGAACATCATGATTGCAGTCGGTTCATAATGGCCATTCGGGACGAAAATCGTCGTCGAAAGAGCATATCGAACTTATCGCGTCTGAAAACTATGCAGGTCGCGTAATGGGCCTGGGTTCACGGTTACTAGTATGCTGAAGGCTATCCTGGTAGCGTTGCACGGCGGGTTGGCGGTACGCGAACTGTGGAGCAGTTGGCGATTGATCGCGCGAAAAAGGTTATTTGGTGGATTGTGAACGTACAACACCTCGGGTTCACAAGCAAAATGCGGCGAGTATATGGCGCATTGTATTAATGGGCGACTGTTTAAGGGATGGATTTAACACACGGTGGCCATTAACCCGCTGGGCGGTAGGCTTCTCGGTAAAATCTATAATTCTGCCTTTATGGGCCATCACTGCTGACGGTTTTAATCGACCGCGGTGTGCGTCAAAAGCATTAGAACATAAATAAAAATAATCGTGAACGAATACTTGTTGTCAAGTGGTAATTGGAAAAATGCGTGAAATCGCGCGGATGAAGTAGGCGCGTATTTGATGAATTGATGGCTCATGTGGGTTGTCCGGGTTCATCAATCCATTACCATACGCACGTTGTATTCTGACTACCCATAAAACCTTAGGTGGTTACGTGGTGGTTTAATCGCTTTCTTCTTGTGGTGATGAAACTTTATAAACGCTTGCAATCTTATGTTTCCCTGCAAACCAAGGTGGATCCATTAGTTCACATTATTGCGGCGAAAGCGAGATATGTTTAAAGAAACGTTAGAGGCCAGCTTATAAAGAATACCAAACAAACGTGATGAAATGCAAAGCAATGGTGATATTTGGCAACGTCTGGATATGACTATTGGTTTCAAATGGCTGAAAGGCTCATTTGTTCTTGGTGAGCTTCATCAAGCAAAAACGGCAGTAAAGCAGCAGATGCAGCGCTGGGTAAAGCGAATATTACGGTGAATAAAAACTCCCGTACCAAATGATCCACAAAAACCAAACGACTTCAGGTATTCGTTGGTACCATGGTGACTCATCGTAAAACACAACGAACAAGACTGTCGTGAACTGGCAAACGGATGTGTGATGTAGATGCATTGGTAGAAAACGAAACAGTGATTGCAGCAGCAAAGAAAGTGTGGCGATGCGCGGCGTCTTCACTGTTTACACCCAAGCTAATTTTTAATCGTTGTTAAAAAGAAACGGGCGACAATAGAGTTGTTTGCCGTTTTTATTCAATTTTCTGTTCTCCACTGAAAGTGGATAAGCTAATCGATTGATATTATAGCGCTATTTTTCTGGAAATAATTGAATAGTTGATTATTACTATATTGTTGGTGACTCAACTATGACATTAAATATATTAATTCTTCAACCTAAAGAGCGGGTATAAAGCAGTCCCTAGCATGGTGCACGATAGTGGTTTAGTGCTGATCATATCCAATTTGGTTAAAATCCAACCGCACTTTCGATTCAATTTGATACATTTATACCCAAAGTCCCATGTTTAAACATTATTAAATTTATTTCGCTCGACTGACAAAAGAAATAGTCTTGAAGCCTTAAAAGCAACATACAGAACAAGGTGATGCAGAGGCAATGTGGTTGGACATTTTTTATCGCGGTGTTAGAAGCGATTAGCGTCGCCCAGTGACACCTCACCGCCTGAATGCATTGGGTTATCCATTGGCGGCCGTGTGTTAGCGCACTTTATGATGATGGGAGCCTGAAAATCAATGAATGGTTTGAGGCAAGGCATTCAATCAGGCATTAAACGGCGACAATCAATTTGGGACGATTCTATCTTTTGTTGGCGCGTGCGACAGGAACGCATTTCAAGGCATACAATGCTGATATGACAATATGGGCTTGCTTCATGCCTCTTAGCGCAATTGTATATGATGGCGGTGCCGGATGTGACGTTCCAATTAATTATCTGGAATATGCGCGCTGAGAAGATAAACAAGGTTGCAATAAAGATTTAATGACTTTATAATAACATGGGACACTCTGCAACTGCGAGGATATTCAACCAATTATGTTGAGAAGCGCAAAATACTAACCAAAGCTGCGCAGAGTAGGGGTTTCCTGGCACAATGTATGGTTTAGTTACACAGTTTAAAGGGATAAAAAAGCAAGCCTTCAGGCAACAAAACTGCTGAAAATGGCTTAATAGTGCCTATGCCTATGTTGGTAAATGCTTATAAAAAGAGGTGAGAGTTCTTAAGATGGCAAATATACAGTAAACCGACGCAGCAAGGTTTCAAATAAGGATGGCAATTGCTTCGTTCTGGAAGGTTGGTAATGTGCCTGAAATTTGAAAAGCAAACTTTATTTATCTAACACCAAAAAGAATCGGGAGAGAATGTCAGACGCTCAACCAGCAGTTGCAAAGTCGTCTTGCTGTGCGTAGTAGTTTTGATGCATTATGAACAAGCCGAAAGGCAATCTTGAAGCTCAAAAAGTTGTGATGGCTTACGTTCCGAAGAGGTGATGAAAGAAATTGAACGGGAATTGAAGAAGCCTTTAAATGGTGCAAAGCGCATGAGCAGGAGCTGGATACAAACCTTATAACCGCTATGCAAAAGGCGAGAGTTGAACAAAATAGCGACGATAAGCTCATCGTAGTGCCGATCAAGTGGGCGAAGCAATATATTTAGGGTTTGAACTGGTTCAGGTGTTTTGGTCGAAATGAACAGAGCGATCAAATGGTATAGTAAAAAGACGTCATAGAAGCTTGTTATCAACTCAGTTTCTTATACTTATGGCATTTTGCTTAAAGATTATAAAATTTTTGAGGGTATTTATGGTGCTTGGGTGGAAGCTGGACGATTTCAAAATAATTAAGTATCCTTCACTTTAATAGGTAGGAACACCAAAAGATGAGTAAAAGCCTTTCCTTCCAACACTGCAGCAGCGGTCACAGGAATATATAATTTAAGTGATAACGGTAGTAAGCAGGTACAAACACAACCGCAAATTCTTCTCAATGGTTAAAAAAATACTGTGACTGGATATGAAAAAAGCATGCGAGATGCTATAAATAAACACTTTATGTTTTATCCAACACAAAGGATAGGCGTAATACACTTAGTCAATGTGTTAGAATTAACTTCCTTGGCTGTTGTTTTTTTGATCTTCTAGTTTACGCATAATGCTGATTCAACTTTTTTATTTGTAATGTTGGCAGCTGATAAATATCATGACATTTTTAATGTGGAAGAATGAAGTCCGCGGTTTCGTCGTGGCGAATTTCTAATACTTCTTCCTATTAGAAGTCTTCTTGGTGGTTTATTGGCGTTTATTGCGGGATGAAATACTTTCGCCATAAAACTAAACACTTAGTTTTAAATTTGTTATTATTCTTAGTGCGCTGTTGGCTAGTCTTGATGCCTTATTGGTATTTCTTTCTTGAGTAGTTTTAAATTCAAATAACTTGTGGTGAAATAAAAAAGCAGAAAACATCTAGGCTTTTAATCTATAATTATTTAAAATGAAGGCGTCTTTTTCACTTTTCTTCACTTGTGTGTAATTAATCAACACAAGGACATAAACAGCAAAATACGGCGAGGAGAGCCATTACCCGCCGTATACCTGGGCGACCATTGACTTTCATTGCAGCCTGTTGGATTGAAGACTGCGGTATACATTATGGAATAGTAAATTTCAGAAGTTTAGTATAAATTCACATTGTTTTTCCGTTTGAGGTTCATTTTGTAAATCAGGTGACGGATGATATCGTAATCTTTAGTGCACCTCGAAATAAACCCACAGCAAAGAGCAGAATGCGGATAATAAGCGAACTTGGGGCTAAAAAAGGCGCCGATAAGACCAGCGACGAATAAACCCACAACAGCTAAACGTTCCTGCAAACTTCAAAAGTACACGCCAAGGTTGTAAGCCCATGCCGTATTGAAAATAGAAAATTACGGTCGATTCTGAAAACTAAGTGGTAAATGCAGATCCGCTGAACGTTTAAGGGATAGTGGCGAAACCATTGTTCTTTCTCCTTATGCTTCACTAAATAGGAAAAATTAAGCCAGGTCCTAGAAAGCCAAATCGTCATTTCAATTAGGATGATTCGTTTTCAAGGAAACCGACTAGCGTTAACACGATAGTGTAAAACAATGCCATATAGACCATTCTACCATGGGAAAGTTTAATTAACGATTGCAGAGACGATGTTAGTAAACAAGAATCTTGCTTGACCATTTGGTGTCGCAACCAGAAGGCTGATTTGTACCTGTATTGATTGCGATACGCGGTAATTCAAATTGGTGTGTTTGATCGCACCTGCTGTAAGCACATTTTCGCCTCAATTAGCGCCAAGCCATTTACCTTGAATACGTTATCGAAATTGCCAGAAAATAGAAGCCGTTGAAACCATAGAATAAGGTAGCAGGTTTTCTCTTCTGCAGCTACAAGTGAATAATTGGCGCAAAGTTTTTGATCGATAATCACCGCAACTATAGAGAATACCCGCTAATAATACAGTGAAGAGCAAGCTTTCTTGGACAGTTTGCAATGGCGTGTTCATCAGTTACACCTGTAAAGGTTGTTGCAAAGATAATCACCGCCGACCAATCAAACAGAGCAGCCACATAAGTGGGAAAGCTGGACCTAGATTAACCATCGCGATAACCCGCTTGAACAGAACGAATATTATCTTGTTTAGACATTTTTGTGTATTTTCACGATCTAAATCAATAAGATTTTCCATACTTCTTCTGGTAATTTTTCGCCGTAGCCGAATACTGATTTTCGATAAAATACAAGTGAGTAATCCACGAATAAAACAGGAACGATTTACTGACTTCATGGAAGAAGAATTCAATGAAATTCCATTCCAACGTTCTGCAATGATCAAGTTTGGTTCACCCACCATGGTCCTTTACCACCGAGGCTGTACCCGCCAACAGCCATCATTAGCTACGTGAAAAAGAACAGGTTATGAGCGTTTCGTGATTTTGTTTATTTATCATCAGATATCAACCGCATCTTATGGTGTTTACCTGATGCGACTTTGTGATAAACCCATAAAACCCATAGCAACACTGATGATTACAGCCACAGTCAGTGCATCTAGAACAACTGAAAAAGCACTGCTAGAACGAACTGCTAAAGAAAGTACAAATTTTAGAACGGATACGGACCTAATAATTTGAGTGAGCAAAAGCAAAATTTGCTTCATAAAGTAAATACCAGCCACCATAAGATTTAAAAGTAAAACGACTTTAAGTTTGCCATGATCTCGGCTTTAACGTGTTCATACATTCATTCATGCCGTGTATGCTTATCAACAGTAATAAACTTCACCCGGTTGAAAGAGGATGTATTTAATGCATAAATTGATAAACTCGACGACAGTACCCTTCCTGCCACCAAATGGGCTTGCCAAAAAAATAAGGTGGGTTAATTGCCAAGAGGCAATAATAGTTATTTATGGTGAAGCAATTTAAGTTTTCATAAGTAACATTGTGTAAGTCATATTGATGTTTTATAGTCTGTCATTGTAATATGCTGCTTTAAAAGGATAATGGTGATTAAGGTTGTTCAATAAATCACATTTTTTGATACTTTAGACTTTTATATTTTATTTCATACTCAGCCTGTAATACCCTTTTACGGAAACAAAGCCCAACCGCGCTGCCGAAGAATATTGTTAAGTATTTGGGATAATGTATTTCCTACCAGCACCTTTTGCAGACATGGTTGCTTTGATAAATCAATTGTCACGCGCACGACATGCAGCGAGGTATTACAGCGTTTGGCTCGTGATGGCTGAAACACACCATTCCAACATAACACGACCGACAAAAATTAGCTGATATTTGGGATACAGCTGGTCCAAGCATGTTGAAACATGGTACATAGATCCTTAAACGTGTCGTGAAAATATGTTGTCATTGCGTAGTCATGTCGGAATCTTATATTTATGGGCGTAAAAATTCACCTAAAGCCTCGGCTGCTGCCTTATTCAAAAGGAATGATACTTTAGAGAATACCGCTGGAAAGCTACATGGGTTGACTGTATAATCCGTCAATTTACGGTAATGGCTAATAAACCTTTCTGTCATGGTACAATAGTTTACGTGGGTTTCTCGTAAAATTGGTTTGCTGTTCTTTGGTGACGAAAAAAAATAAATCAGAAGTGACACATGATTTTTATGTGGAATTGCGTGATATTTGTGAAGAGTCAATCCAGGTTGGTGATTGGAATGTATTTCGTAAAGCACAAGCAAAGTGACTTCCAACACTTTAGCCGGGCCATTTTCAGAAAGCTTGCCAAGGTTGTGAATAATATTAAGTGCGGTTGAAAATGACCTTTTCATATCAATATTGTACGTATTCCAGGGTTATCATCCAAGTCATAAAAGAAATCAATCACTTGCTTGACTTTCAGGGGATGCAATCCGTGGACGTGCGCATGACTGGTGGTAAGTGTTAGATAATCATATTTATCAGCAAAAATTGGAAGCGAGCAAAAGCCGTTAAAGTGGAAATTCTTGGTTTGTGAATTGGGTGATAGGTCAATTTATCGATTCATTTAGGAACAGTTATTTCGCGTGGCGATCAGATGATTACCATTCAAAATCCGTAAGTTAGGCGTGGGCGCAGTTACACCATTATGAATTAGACGCTGGCAAATTCAGGGGATTGGATGGTGAACGCATGGATGAAAAAATCAACAATGGCAAAAATTGCTAATGCCAGCATGAACAATGTGGTCGTAACGTTGTGCAGAAATTCGTTGTTATTAAGTTGCAAGATTGGTGCGCGAAATGATGTACCTGAGTTAGTTACATCCAAGAGCTAATATTAAAACCTTACCTTCCATTCAAAAGAAAGGTGTTCGTTTGCTTATTGGTTCAGAGGGTGGACATCACCCTCAATCGCTCAAACTGAACAACAAGGTTTTCAGAAATTTTATTATTGGAAGCGTGTGTTGCGTGCAAACAGCCTCTTTAGCGGCGAATTAGTGCGTTACCAAATTTGTTTTACGGAGATTTGGGATAATGATGGTTACAGGGGCAGTTTTTAATTGCGATGCCACAGTGGAGGATTGCAGCTTCCAAATACCGTGGTGTATATGTGACATAATGAGCGAGTTCGATGGGTTGGTATTTAATCAACCACCGATTTAAACGTTGCTGAGTTGTATTCAAATGGGTACATAGTGGCA
>BNJU01003438.1_pt1 | contig 36800 bp, 54 predicted proteins | sample 8539281 | NCBI WGS metagenome assembly BNJU01 (sample SAMD00202456, study PRJDB9452) | human saliva metagenome | isolation source: human saliva | place: Japan
GTGAGTAATACGCGGGCAACCTGCCCCTCTGCTTCAGGATAAGCTTTTGGAAACGAGGGTCTAATACCGGATGTGCCTGTCTGGTCGCATGGCTGGGCAGGGAAAGATGTTTCGGCGGGGATGGGCTCGCGGCCTATCAGCTTGTTGGTGGGGTGATGGCCTGCCAAGGCGTCGACAGGTAGCCGGCCTGAGAGGGTGGTCAGCCACACTGGGACTGAGATACAGCCCAGACTCCTACGAGGAGGCAGCAGTGGGATATTACTGTGGGCGCAAGCCTGATGCAGCGACGCCGCGTGAGGGATGGAGCTTTCGGGTTGTAAAGCCTTTCGGCGCAGGACAAGGCTCCGTTTGGCGGGGTTGAGGTACGCGTCAAAAGCGCCGGCTAACTACGTGCCAGCAGCCGCGGTAATGGCCACGTAGGGCGCGAGCGTTGTCCGGAGTATTGGGCGTAAAGGGCTCGTGAGGCGGCTTGTCGCGTCTGCTGTGAAAACTGAGGGCTCAACTCCGCGCGTGCAGTGAGGTACGGGCAGGCTGGAGTGCGGCAGGGGTGGCTGGAATTCCTGGTGTGGCGGTGGAGATGCGCAGATATCAGGAAGAACACCGATGGCGAAGGCAGGCCACTGGGCCGTCACTGACGCTGAGGGAGCGAAAGCGTGGGGAGCGAACAGGTTAGATACCCTGGTAGTCCACGCTGTAAACGTTGGGAACTGGGTGTAGGGGTCTGTTCCACGGATTCTGCGCCGGAGCTAACGCGTTAAGTTCCCCGCCTGGAGGAGTACGGCCTGCAAAGGCTAAAACTCAAAAGGAATTGACGGGGGCGCACAAGCAGCGGAGCATGCGGATTAATTCGATGCACGCGAAGAACCTTACCAAGGCTTGACATGTGCCGGGGAGGCGCGGAGACGCGATCTGCCTTCGGGCCGGTTCGGGTGGTGCATGGTTGTCGTCAGCTCGTGTCGTGAGATGTTGGGTTAAGTCCCAACGAGCGCAACCTTGTCCCGTGTTGCCAGCGCGTTGTGGCGGGGACTCACGGGGACTGCCAGAGGTCAACTCGGAGGAAGGTGGGGACGACGTCAAATCATGCATCCCCTTATGCCTTGGGCTTCACGCATGCTGCAATGGCCGGTACAGAGGGTGGCGATGCCGTGAGGCGGGCGAATCTCGTAAAGCCGGTCTCAGTTCGAGATCGGGGTCTGCAGCTCAGGGCCCGTGAAGTCAGGTCGCTAGTAATCGCAGATCAGCAACGCTGCGGTGAATACGTTCTCGGGCCTTGTACACACCGCCCGTCACGTCACGAAAAGTCAGCGACACGAAGCCCGTGGCTCTACCTGTTGGGGGAGCGGTCGAAGGCGGGGTTGGCGATTGGGACGAAAGTCGTAACAAAGGTAGCCGTACCGGAAGGTGCGGCTGGATCTACCTCCTTTCTAGGGAGTTTTTTGTGGTGGTGTTGTCTGCGCGCGCTGTCAGGCGGTCGGGCTCTGTGCCTGTGCCTGCCTGTGTGGGTGGGTGTGGTGTTTGGGAATCGTATAGCGGATGCGAGCATCTTGTAGTGCACGTCGTCTGTGCTCTGTTGTGGGGCAGGGGCGGCGTGTGGTGTTGGAGTGTGCAGGGCGTTCGGTGGATGCCTGGGCATCAGGGCCGAAGAAGGACGTGGCAGTCTGCGATAAGCCTCAGGGGTTGGCAAGCGAGCGGTGATCCGGGGGTGTCCGAATGGGGAACCTGGCCGGGGTTGTGCCTGGTCGCCCGTGTGTGAAGTTCATAGCGCGCGGGTGGGAACGCGGGAAGTGAAACATCTTAGTACCTGCTGGAAGATATTCCGTCGGTAGCGGCGAGCGAAGGCGGAGGAGCCTAAACCGTGTGCGTGATCAGCCGCCGGGCGGTGCGTGTGCGGTGTTGTGGGCATGCTTGTGGCCCGTGCCGGTGTGCGGCGGGCGGTGAGAAACCGTCGGGGTAGGCGAAGAGGGTCTGGGAAGGCCCGCCGGGTGGGTGAGGCCCGTAGCCGAAATCGCGGCGGCTGTCATGAGTGTGTTCCTGAGTGGCACGGGGCTCGTGGAATCTCGTGTGGTGTAGAGACCACTTGTCAGGGCTGGAATACCCTTGGTGACCGATGGTGGATGAGTACCGTGAGGGAAAGGGTGAAAAGAGTACGGGAGGAGTGAAGGTGCCTGGGAAAGCGGGCGCCTGCAGTCCGTCAGAGCCTTCGTTGTGGGGGTGATGGCGTGCCGACGAGAATGAGCCTGCGAGTTAGGGGCGTGTGGCGAGGGTTAACCCGTGTTGGGGCCGTGGCAAGCAGAGTCTGAGAATATGGCGGTCAGTCGCGCGTTCTGGACCCGAAGCAGGGTGATCTACCCATGTCAGGGTGAAGGCGCGTGTAAGGCGTGTGGAGCCCAGACCCACAGGGTTGAAAACCAGGGGATGAGGTGTGGGTAGGGGTGAAAAGTAATCAAACTCCGTGATAGCTGGTTCTCCCCGAAATGCGTTTAGGTGCAGCGTTGCGTGGTTCTTTGCGGAGGTGGGGAGCGACTGGATGGCTGATGGGCCCCACCGAGTTACTGAGGTCAGCCAAACTCCAGAATGCCGCAAAAGGGGTGAGCGTGGCAGTGAGACGGCGCAGGATAAGCTTCGTCGTCGAGAGAAACAGCCGGATCGCCAGCTAGAGGCCCTAAAGGGTGTGCTAAGTGGGAAAGGATGTGTCGTTGCTGACGACAGCCAGGAGGTTGGCTTAGAAGCAGCCATCCTTGAAAGAGTGCGTAATAGCTCACTGGTCAAGTGGTGATGCGCCGACAATGTGGCAGGGCTCCAGCACACCGCCGAAGCCGCAGCGCCCTCCGTGTGAGTGGGTAGGGGGCGTCCTGCGTGAAGCCGTCGTGTGAGCGTCGGTGGACTGCGTGGGAGTGAGAATGCGAGCGCCATGGTAACGAGTGGCGGGTGCGAATCCCGTCCGCCGATTGACTCAAAGGGTTCGAGGGCCAGGTTGATCCGCCTGGGTTGAGTCGGGTCTAAGGCGAGGGCCGTCAGGCGTAGTCGATGGGCAACAGGTTGACATTCCCATACCGGACGGCGGCCGTCCGATGTCTGCTGGGTGGGGCGTTGTCGTCCCTGTGCGTTCTTTCCGCGCCTTTCGGGGTGTGGGGGCGATGCGGGCGCGAGGGCGTGCCTGTCTGGTGTGGCAAGCGTGGTAACGGGTGTGACGCAGTGGTGGCCCGTCCGTGTCTTATAGCTTGGCACGGCCAAAGGGTGTGGCCGCCGCCGAGGGCGAAAATCCGGCAGCTTGTGGGTGAGGCCTGATGGGGACCGTTGATGGGAAGCGGGTGATCTGTGCTGCCGAGAAAAGCATCGACGCGAGGCCGTTGTCCGCCCGTACCCGAAACCGACTGCAGGTGGTCAGGTAGAGTATACCGAGGCGTTCGAGTGACTCGTGGTCAAGGAACTCGGCAAAATGCCCCGTAACTTCGGGAAAGGGGGCCCTGAGCGTGGTCCGTCCGTGCGGCGGGGAGCGTGTCAGGGCCGCAGAGTCAGGGAGAAAGCGACTGTTTATCAAAACACAGGTCCGTGCCAAGCCGCAAGGCGATGTATACGGACTGACGCCTGCCCGGTGCTGGAAGGTTAAGCGGACCGGTCAGCCCCTGTGCGGGGTGACGCCGGAGAGTTAAGCCCAGTAAACGGCGGTGGTAACTATAACCATCTAAGGTAGCAGAAATTCCTTGTCGGGTAGTTCCGACCTGCACGAATGGCGTAACGACTTCTCCCGCTGTGCTCGACCACGAACTCAGTGAAATTGCAGTACGAGTAAAGATGCTCGTTTCGCGCAGCAGGACGGAAAGACCCCGGGACCTTTACTGCAGCTTGGTATGGGTGTTCGGCGCGGTTTTGTGTAGGATAGGTGGGAGACGGTGATCCGGTCGCGCTGGCAGCGGGAGTCGCTAATGTGAAATACCACTCTGGCCGTGTTGGGCTCCTAACCTCGGCCCGTGATCCGGGTCAGGGACGGTGCCTGGTGGGGTTGGATTTAACTGGGGCGGTTGCCTCCTAAAGGGTAACGGAGGCGCTCAAGGTCCCCTCAGCCTGGTTGGTCATCAGGTGGCGAGTGCAAGTGCACGAGGGGCTGACTGTGAGACTGACAGGTCGAGCAGGCACGAAGATGGGAACTAGTGATCCGGCGGTCGCGTGTGGAAGCGCCGTCGCTCAACGGATAAAAAGGTACCCCAGGGATAACGAGGCTGATCCTGCCCAGAGTTCATATCGACGGCATGGTTTGGCACCTCGATGTCGGCTCGTCGCATCCTGGGGCTGGAGTAGGTCCCAAGGGTTGGGCTGTTCGCCCGGTAAAGCGGTACGCGAGCTGGGTTCAGAACGTCGTGAGACAGTTCGGTCCCTATCCGCTGCGCGCGCAGGAGAATTGAAAGGGCTGTCCCCAGTACGGAGAGGACCGGGACGGACGAACCTCTGGTGTGCCAGATTGTTCCGCCAGGAGCACGGCTGGTTGGCTACGTTCGGGAGGATAACCGCTGAAAGCATCTAAGCAGGAAGCCCGCTGAACAGAGTTCTCCGCCACCCTCGCGGTGGAAGGCCCCCGAAGACGACGGGGTTGATAGACGGACGTGGACGCCCCGCAAGGGTAGAAAGCCGACCGGCACTAATGGTGACCGACCATCACAGCCCACCCCTCAGAGCCAGTCAGGCCCGGGGAAGGTCACGATGACACGCGTCCGCTATGCGATGCCGAATCCGCCCGCCCGCGGGCGCGGCGCCGGGCCCGGCACGCGTGGCGGCGGCCACAGCGGCAGGGACACGCCCGGACTTTTCCCTTTCCGAACCCGGAAGCTAAGACTGCCAGCGCCGATGGTACTGCACCCGCCAGGGTGTGGGAGAGTAGGACACCGCCGCCTGCACACCTGAAAGGGGGCCCGCCACGGGCTCTCTCTCACCACGTGCCACACCGGCCCACCGGCCACACAAACACAGAGCATCCGCACACGACAGCTCGCCACACGCACCAGCCACACGGACAGGCCACACAGCCGCCACGCAAACACGACACCCGCACACAGGCCAAGTTCGCCACACCCCGTCGATCCTGAGCACCGGGTCTGGGCCAGCCCTTCGCGCACGCGATCGCGCCGAACACAACCAAACACGCGCACACAGGTTGATGCGGTAGGGTACGAGACGTGCGTTTAACCCGATACTTCACGCTTGCTATCGCCATTCTCAGCACTGCGGGCTGTGCTCTCAGGCGCGACTGGCATCGATTCCCGGTTCGACGTCGGGCGGGTGCGGAGCACATTTCAAGATTCTCAGATCAAACGGCCTAAGCCGGGCTCTTTCCTTCCAGATTGAGCTCGCCTCCTGCACGGGAAACGTCGCGGCCCAGGTTGTAGATCTGGACCCGGAAGACGTCACGTCGGATCAGATCCGCGAGCTTCGAGCCAGAGGCGTGTACCCCGTCTGCTACGTCAACGTCGGCGCGTGGGAAGACTGGCGAGCTGATGCGGATCTGTTCCCAAAGGAAGTCATAGGGAAAGGCTATCCGAATTTGCCGGGCGCACAGTTTCAATGTCCAGCAAAACAGAACGAGTTTTTCCATGATGGAAAAGCCGGATCAATATGCGCGGACAAGAGGGCTTTCTCGGAGTCGATGCGACAACGTCGACAGTTTGGGAGCTTACGACACCGGCTTTTCGAATAACAGACCGAAGAAACTCGCTACGTTGAAGACTTTCAGCGCAGCACACAACCAGGGATTGGCCTTCTCGCTGAGGAACAATCTTGAACAAATCGATCATCTCATTGGCAACATCGATATGGCCATAGTCGAAGACTGCCACGGAGGGGACGCCTGCAAGCACTGGTCAGCAGTCCTTGGAGACAGCAGGCCGTTTTCGTCATTGAGTACAGCGACGAAAGCTTTGCTCAATGCAAAGACGATCCTCCAGGAATGACGACGATTCGCAAGACCATAAAACTTGACTCCTGGGTCAAGGATTGTTCAGAAAAGGAACAACCGTAGGGGGCAAACGCGGTGAGAGCGTGCGGGCACGTGGGAACGTGCCCCGGGTCTTGTTGGGCATTCGTTCCTCTACTCAGTTTTAATTCGCGGCGAACGCCTGCGGAGGTCGTCGCTCTCGCGCTGCCGAAGCGGGAAGCGGATAGCGAAGCACGCGTGGTGCGCGCCGGCAAGGGGCCGGCGTGGGACCTGGTTGCGCAGGTCCACGCCATGCCGACCATATCTAACCGAGCATGTCCTTGTCTAGCCGAGCCTGTGTCTACTTGAGCAGCTTCGTGGTCAGCCATACTGCGAAGGCAACAAGCGGCACGAAACTTATGATCCTCACAGGCAGCTCCATTTTGGGCAGCCACCAGATGTAGATCATCGTGATCAACGTTGCCGCCCAAATCCCGGCGACCGACACTGCGGGCGGGACCGCTGAAATGAAACATAGGCCGATGGCGGCAGGATGATCCCGCTCGTCGCGAAGGACATGAATCTGGAATCGATTAAATCGAGGGCGGAACAAGGTCGCCCCCAAATGACCGTGAGGACGCCGACTATTGTCGGGCAATAGCCCAGAATGCTTAGTCCGTTCATCGTAGTTCCTTTCGATTTGTTCATGGCGTTTCCTGTCTGTTATGAATGAATGGAATCTATTGTTCATTCACCCTGGGGTGGAAAGGGTCTAGTCCTTTGTGAAGCCTTTGCCTCTTGTGGAGATGCTTGCGCATTCGGCATTGCGCAGTTCGCCCAGGGGCGGCCTCGTCGTTAGAAGGCCCTTTTAAGGTCAGGCGCAGCGATCGCGCGGGAACCCGGTCGGCTCCGTTGTTGGAGGCGCATCCCGGAAGACTGGAAGGCGTCTGTTAGAAGAGCCCCTTGACGAAGTATGCGGCAGGGTCTCGAGCCCTGCCCGACGCCTGGAAAATCCTTTTCGGTTACGTGTGTCCACGTAGATCACGAGTTCGCACGCTCGCAGGACCTTTGCGGACTTTTCTTCGTCAAACCCGGCGTCGCGCATCCAGCTTTCGAATGTTGCGAGGAGGAAATGCAGGAAAAGTCTTCCTTTCCATCGCCTGCGCGGTGAGTGCTCGCGCAGACGTTTACCCGATGGCGGGGCTGTTCCACTCGGACAGTATCCTGTTGGCGGACATGCGCTTGAAGATGTAGTCGAAAGATCGTGGGGATCACTTCCGTCGGATCAGCGGACCAGTCGATCTCGTTCACCATCTCGGCGCGAATCCGGTTGTTTTCTTCGGTGTATATTTCTGGGAAGATGGCCTCCTTCGACGGGTAGCGGTTGTAAAAGCTTCCGACGGCGACGTGGGCGTCGCGGCAGATATCGGAGATGCTCGTCTGCCTGTAGCCTTCTCAGCAAGCTGCGCTTCGCCGCTCGCTGCGGAGCTTGTTTCATGTTGTCCACGGAGATACGCTTACTCACGGCCCCTCGGGATGAGGGTGAATGAATATCGAAACTGTTCATTCACATCTACGGATCGCCTGCCAAGTCACCCGTCAAGGTGAGCGTGCGGCGCTCGGGATCGCAGACTCGCGAGGGTGAGCAGGCAATTGCAAAGCGTTTTTGGGAGGCGCTGCGGGCATGGATGGCTTATCATTCCAGAGGTTGTCTACTACAGGAGGATTGCGGTGGCGCAAGCAATCAGGGTTTGACCGAGAACGATACATTTCGATGCAGTCCGACGCATATCGGCGACGGCGTCGGAAGATCGGCAGGAAGCTGTACCTCGAAATGGGAGAGCAAACTTTTTGACGACATGCACGCTCTCGCGTCCTGCCGAGATTTCACCTGACAATAAGATCGCGATGCTCGGAGGGCTGCGAGACGAACTTGAAATCAGTCGTCGCCGTCAATGCCAATCTGCTGGCCAAAGTGAGAGCGGATCTCGGAATCTCCTATCAAGAGGATGTGCTCCGGCTGGTGGACGTCTTCCGTGAAAGGGCTTCCTCGTCGAAACGTCGTTCTCACTCAAATGGAGGATGACAACGCGCCGGCAAGAGCGTTCAGAGGCGGATGGAGCGCCTCGGCCTGAAAGGTTGCCCAGCATCGGCGCATTGAGGGTATCCGAGCAACACGAAGCTCATCGTGTCCGACGAAGGTTTTGGAAAGAACGATTGCGTCGAAACGAGCAGGGACCTTATCGTCGTCACTGCGCGGGCCTGGATCGGAGAAGCTCGCAACGTGCCTGTCACAGCTCTTTCACGAGAATCGCAGAGGATCAAGGCCGGATATGCGAAGTTCAGAGACATTCCCCATTTGGAACCTTCCCTCGGCCCATCCGGTCAATGCTGGCCTACGAGGCGGCCACGGCCGACCTTGAAGACGTCAACCTCATCGATCGCTTCCACTTGCAGGGCCTACGACGAGCGGGTGGTCAGCTACTAACCGCGACGTTGAGTGTTTCTCTGCTGGTGACACTGCTGGGAAATCGCCGGCGAATCGCCGTACCAGTCGCCCACCGACATGGGCGTCAGCATGGCGGGCTACTGCATCGGCGACGACGCCGTTTGTCGCGAAGCGAGGCAGAAATCATTCGACGCTACTGCAAGCCTTGGTCGATGAGCGGCGAGCGGAAGCCGATCCGGTGGTCTCCGGGCGCATTGCGCTCATCGTGGGCAGCTGGGCCTGGCCAGGAAGACCGCGTCGTCGTCGAGACCCGCCTGGAAAGCGGAGGCTACGGGCGGGCCGGCCTCACTGATCATTGCCTGACGGGCGAGATCATCACAGGCAAAACCTCGAGGGCTCCTCGGATGCTCGGCGGCCATGCTCTTGAATGCGCTCAAGGTTTTGGCGGGAATCGGGGACGACGTCGACCTTCTGGCTCGCGAGTCCATCGAGCCGATCCAAACCCTCAAAACCGAGCACCTCGGCAGCAGGAACCAAGGCTCCACACCGACGAAGTGCTCATCGCCCTGTCGGTGTCCGCGACGCTGACGAAAACGCGCGCAAGGCCCTGGACGAGCTGCGCAACCTCCAGGGCTGCGACGCTCACGACGACGATCCTCGGTTCCGTGGACGAGGGATCTTCAGGAACCTGGGGTGCTCGTTACGTCCGAGCCGGTCTACCAGAGGAAATCTCTTTACCGCAAGCGTTGAGAACGCCGCGAGGGGCGGGCGCGTCGGAACGGCGGGTGCGTGGGAACGGCGGCGGCCCTTCTTCTGCGACGCAATGACGCCCAGGATTTCTTCGATTCGGCGCAAAAAAGTCCCTGAGGCCAAATCGCCGCGACAGTGCGCAGACCTTCAAACTTTCTAGTTTGAAGGTGAGGTTCCACTACAATAGGCGGCCGAATCGGGTAGTGTCGTCCTGTGGAGACGCGTGTCGCTAGAGGAGGTGTGATGGCGTCGAAGACTCCGGTGATCTCACCCGCAGGGAGTCCGCGCTTCGCGCATAGTCGCAGTGCTGAGAATGGCGAGCGCCGTATTCGCCGGCGCCGCGCTGGTCGGCGTCGCCGGCATTGCAGACGGGCGGGAGAGTTTCGCCGGTCCTCTGGCCTGTGCCTGTGCAGCCGGCCTTGCGGCATTCGCCGAGATCCGTTTCGGGGGGCATGCGGCTCGAGCTGAGGAACGGCGCATCCGGCGAAGTCTGCTCTCACGTCTTTTTGCCTCCCGAAGTCGAGAGGATTCAGGGGCGCATGCAGTTCAGCTTCTGAGCGACAATGTCGAAAGGGCGACCAGTACCGCCAGATCTGTTAGGATCGACTCTGCCGCCTTGCTGATACCCTTCGTCGTTCTCGCTTACATTTCAGTTTCGTTCGATCCTGTTCTCGGATTGACGGTCATGGCTCTATGTCCGCTCATTCCCGTTCTGCTCGCTGTTTTCATGCGTTTCTTCAGGAAGACGTCGGTTAAATCGCGCAAGGAGCGCGCGGTTCTGGCAGGAAAGTATCTCGACGCCATTCTGCAACCTCGTGACGATACGTCTGCTTGGCGCCGGGCCTCGGTGAACGCCAGCTCAAAGACAAGGAGAGAGCGCAACCGCGAGGCCATCATGAGAAACTGCTCGCAGGCAACCAGCTTGTCATCGTCGTGGTGGACAGCCTCTTCTCTCATTTTCATCTGTGCGACGTGCACGCTGGCCGTTGTCCGCTTCAGACGCCGGCGCAGTGACGGCTCCGCAAGTTCTCGCAACGGTGCTTCTGACTGCCCTTCTCATCGAACCGCTTGCGCAGGTCGCTGGATTTTTCTACATCGGAATGGGGGGAATCGCCTCCCAGCGCGCGATAAGGGCTATATCGACAATCACTCGGATCCGAGGTGCGGAGGTGCGGCGGCAAAGAGCGGCGCGGCGGCGACGCCAGCGCCAACGTCGATGCCGCCACGCGAGGCGAGGCCGGCGCGAGCAGTGACCTGCTGGCGCGGAAGGCGGCGCAGAGCAGGGCGGGGGCCGGGCGCGGTTGGCGAGTCGGCTGCCCGTCGTCGTGCGAAATGTGAGCTTTGACTCACGGGCGCGGAGAGGTCGCTCCACGGGTCGATCTGCTGTCGCATCGGGAAGCACCGTCGCCGTCGTCGGCCGTTCGGGCGGCGGCAAGTCGACGCTCATCGGGCTTGTGGCCGGAGCGCTTCGGCCTGCCCGCGGGAGCGTGCTGATCGATGGCAAGAACCTCGCTTTTGCGAGCGCCGAGGAGGCAGCCGCTGACGGCCCAGTGGCGCAGACGACGTGGCTTTCTCACAGGGCACGATTGCCGACAATCTTCGCCTGGCGAAGGAAGACGCGACCCCGGAGGAAATGTGGAACGCCCTCCGGGGTGCACAGATCGCCGATGAGATTGAACGGATGCCCGAGGGAATCGACACTGACGTGGGCGAGCAAGGCGCATTCCTCAGGAGGCCAGGCTCGAGAGTTTCCATCGCACGCCCTGCTCCGGGCGGAGTCCTCCTTTGGACGAACCGACGTCGCAGGGTCGGTATCGAATCGAAGCCAAAGATCGTCGATGCTTTGCGTTCCTTGGGCCGCGACCTGACCGTGGTTCTCGTGACCCACAGATCTGCGCTGCTCGACGTCGCAGACAAAGTGTATGAAATGAGGGACGGCATGCTGTTCGAATGCGCGGAGAAAACGCTGTGAGCGCAGACGGCGGGAGCGAAGAGGCGGCAAACGGCGAGTCGGCGGAAAGGGCGTTCTCTCTGCGAAGCGCACCGAGGTCAGGGAGGGTCAGGACGACGCGGGGCGGGCGGAGCCGACCACGCGCGAGCTCGTCAGATGGCTGACCTCGCAGACGCGCCCGTCCACAGACCTCTTTTCGTTTCGACGCTTCTTCGCATCGTCAATCTCAGCCTTGACGTGGTGCTCTTCGGACTCATAGCAGCCGGCGCCGTCTCTTCCGTCAAGGAAAAAGCCTCAGAACCTATCTTCCCACGCTCGTGCTCATAGCCATGGCCAAAGGCCGCCGCATATTATCTGGAACAGCTCACAGGGGCATTATGGCTTCAAGGCACTGGAACTGCTGAGAACCATGGTTTTCTCCAACCTGTGGCCCAAGGCGCCTGCGATTGTCGGGCAACGCGCTCCGGCGACGTGCTCGCGAGCCTCACGCGCGACGTCGACCGAATCGGGTCGTTTACGCCCACACGTTCGCCCCGGTCGTTTCGCGCTCGTCGTCCGCCCGTTTTCGTGGTCGGCGCCGGGCTTGCGGCAGGTGGCAGGCCGTCGCGATTCCTGCGGTGTGCGTCGCGCTGGCTATGACGGTCGTCCCGTTCTCCGGCTTGCGCCTTCTATGCGGGCGACGCGGCGCACCCTCGAGCTGCGGCGGGAACTGGCCCATCACGTCACGGACAGCGTGTTCGGGGCCGAAGAAGTCGTCGGATACGGGCGTCAGCTCAGGCGGTGGAAGAGACGGACGCCCTGGGGCGCTCGATCGGGCAGTCGGCGGGAATCGCACGCCGTGCAAACGCACTTTCGCAGGGCGCGAACGTCTTCCTTGCCCTGGCAAGCTCCATCGGCGCGGCGGCGGCCGCGACGTCCGCAGGGGTGCTCGCCTGTGACGGTCGCCGCCCTCGCGGCAGGGTGTCTGCGCTTGTTCGAGGGGCCGCGCGGGGTCGAAGACGCAGCAGGCTACCTCGACCACTCGCTGGCGGCCGCTCGGCGTCTGTGGAGAGATGCCACGAGCCTCCCCGAGTGGCGGACGGGCAAGAGACGCCATGAGCTTGTCGGCCCCGCCGAGTGAGCTTCAAAAGGCGTCAGCTATACGTATGCCGGATCTCCTGCGCCCGCCCTTTCGGATTTTTGTCTGGACGTCGCCGCAGGAGGGCACGTCGTCCTCGTCGGCCCGTCGGGCTCCGGAAAAACGACGGCCGCCTCCCTCCCTTTTGCGCTACGACGACCCCGACGCCGGCGAAGTGTTGCTCGGTGGAACTCCGTCAGCCGCTACGCTCGATTCTCTGCGGCGCTGCGTCGTCGGCGTGTTCAGAGTGCGAGCTCTCGACGCGAGCATTCTCGAATGTGACGTTGGGCATGCCCGATGCGAGCGAGGACGAAGTGTGGAACGCGCTTGAAATCGCGTGTTTGGCCGACGAGGTCCGTCAAATGCCCGACGGGCTGGCCACCGGCGTCGGCGTGGCGGGCCCGCGAACTTTCGGGGGCCAGGCCCAAAAGGCTGTGCCTGGCCCGCGCGCTCCTCATGCGCCCCAAAATCTTGGTCTCGACGAATTCACCGCCAATCTCAACGCGAGCTTCAAACCAAAGTGCGCGCCAATCTGCGGAAAATTCCGTGTACGATCCTCGAGATCACCCACCGCCTCGACGCCGTCGCCGAAGCGGACTTCATTCTCCTCCTCGATCGCGGACGCATAGTCGCTTTCGGGCCCTCTCGATGCGATCGAAAGCAGAAAGGGTCTTTGAGGGACTTCTTACGAAAAACCTCTGACGGTTTCGCTTCTCCCTCCCAAGATAGTAAGGTAAGCAACGCCTAACTTAGTTCGAGGAGGGTTCCATGCTCAGCGCCTTTGTCATCGCTCTGAGAGAGGGCGTCGAGGCGTCGCTTATCGTCGGCATTCTGGTGGCATACCTTGTCAAGGCCGGACGCAAGGACGTCTTGAAATACCTGTGGATCGGCGTCGCGGTGGCCGTCGCCGTTCCGCAGGCGCTGGGGCCTTCATGACGTGGGGCCCGTCGACATTGACCTTTGAGGCTCAGGAGATCATCGGCGGAACGCTCTCGCTCATCGCCGTCGGTTTTGTCACGTGGATGATTTTTTGGATGGGAAAGAATGCGCGCACTCTTTCCAAAGAGCTCCGCAAGGCGGCGGACAGCGCCCTGCAGGGAGGGTCTGCGATGGGAATCGCATGGGTCGCCATCCTCGCAGTCGGCAGAGAGGGCCTCGAGACCGCGCTGTTCATATGGCCGACAGTCAAGTCTGGGATCGAAAACGGAAACGGCGCAGCTCCGATCGCTGGACTCGTTTTGGGGCTTGTGGCCGCCGTCGTCATCGGGTACCTCGTCTACAAAGGATCCGTCGTCATCAATCTCAGGTCTTTCTTCACGGTGACGGGCTGCCTCCTCATCGTCGTGGCGGCGGGAATAGTCGCATACGGGCTCAAAGACCTCCAAGAGTCCGGATTGATTCCGGGACATGGACACACCGTCTACGACTTCACCAGGGGCGATCGCGGACCACGCATCGTCGTGGTGGTTCAGTCTCCTCGACGCCTTTCTTCCAGCTAAAAGTCCTCATGGGCCCTACGCTCTTGCAGATCCTCGGTTGGGCCGTCTATCTCATCGTGTGCCTGCCGCTGTTCGCACGGCAGGTGCGCGGAAAGTCCTCTGTTTCAAACCAGGTAAGGAACAACAATGCGTAAGTTGCTATCTTCGGCTGCCGCTGCGGCCGTTCTGCTTGCAGGCTGCGTGTCGAACGACAACGCCTCCGGCAAGGGCAGGTCGAGCGGCCCCCAGAGACTCAGCGTGACCATCGCCGACGACAAGTGCGACGTCTCGGCGGAGAAGACGGAATCCGGCAGGGTCGTCTTCACCCTCAAGAACGAGGGCACGGTCAAGAACGAGTTTGAGATTCTGGCCCCGGACAAGCTTCGAATCGTCGGCGAGCGGGAGAACCTTGCCCCCGGAACCACCGTGAAGTACACCGTCTGTGCTGGAGCCGGCAGCTATTACACGGCCTGCAAAAAGAACATGGTAGGCGCGTTGGTCGGGGCGAAGAAGTTCACGGTCAGCGACTCGGGCAAGAAAGTCGAGGCCAGCGGCGACGAAGAAGCTCAAGAGCAGGCCGTTTCGAACTACAACGCCTACAACCGCGACCAGGCCGGCCAGCTCCTCGGAAGACGAAGGCATTTGCCGAGGCGTACAAGGCGGGCGACCTCGACAAGGCGCGCTCCCTCTATGCCGCGACCCGTCAGCACTACGAGAGGATTGAGCCGACGGCTGAGAGTTCGGCGACCTAGATCCGGCCCTTGACGAGCGCGAGGCCGATTGGCAGGAGACGGAAGACAAAAGACACCCGCGCGTGGAAGGGTGGCACTACATCGAGAAAGACCTCTGGCGCCCCGACGGCTTCGAGGGGCTGAACGACGAGCAGAGGGCGAGGCCTCCGAGCAGCTCAGTCGCAGACACCCAGAAGCTTTACGATCTGGTATACGCCAAGGACTTCCTCCATCGTAAACTCGCCGACATTTCGAACGGCGCCATCAACCTGCTCGAGGAAGTCGCAACCACGAAGATCACGGGCGAGGAGAGCCTTCTCCCACCGATCTGTGGGACTTCCAGGCGAATGTCGAAGGCGCCGGGTCGCCTACGGCAACGTCGAGGCAATCGCCAAGAAGAAGGACCCGGCGCTGGCCAAGGGATTTCAAGCGCTTCTGACCAGCTTCAGGCCGAGCTTGACAAGTACAAGCAGGGCGACGGCTACGTCTACTACGACAAGCTCAACGAGGGACCAGCGCAAGCAGCACCAACTCCGTCAACGCCTCTGCGCAAGCCGCTGGCCAAGCGACCGAGGCGATCCTCAAGACGCCGGGGAATCGACGTCTAAGAAATAAAGAGCTCGAAGCAATGAGTTCGAGTTCGAGTTTCAGCCTTCCGGGTTTCGAGCCTGAGGAGAGGCGCCCCGAGGAGTGAGCCGCCGCGCGTGCTCTCGGGGGCAGCCTCGCCGCACTCGGCCTCGGCGCGGGCGCAGCCGTCGGCTATCCGTTCGGGCACTCCAGCGGCGTCGAGAAGGCGAGAAGAGGCCGACGTCGATGCGGTGCGATACCCGTTCCGCGGCAAGCATCAGGCGGCATCGTCACTCCGCAGCAGCAGATGCACACGGCGGCCTACGACGTCACGACGAAATCTCGCGAGGACCTCATCGAGCTTCTCAAGGACTGGACGCTTGCGGCCGAGAAGCTCATGGCCGGGGAACTCGTCAACCCGATGAAGTCTTTCAGGAGGTCCGCCCGACGACACGGGCGAACCATGAACTTGGGCCCTTCGGAGCTTGACGATCACCTTCGGCTTCGGCTCGACCCTGTTCAGGACCGCCGACGGCGTCGACCGGTTCGGCATCGCAGACAAAAGCCGGGACTTCTTCTCGCCGAAATTCCGCGCATGTCCGCGGAGAAACTCGATCAGGCCAGGTGCGGCGGAGACCTCGTCGTCCAAGCGTGCGCCGAAGATCCCATGGTCGCCATGCACGCGATCCACAATCTCGCGAATCGCCTTCGGGAGGGCCTCGGTGCGCTGGAGCCAGCTCGGCTACGGGCGGACGTCGTCGACGTCTAAGTCGCAGGCGACTCCCGCAACCTTTTTCGGCTTCAAGGACGGGACGAACAACATCAAGTCCGACGAGACGGACTATCTATCGAGAGCCTCTGGATTCAAAAGGGCGACCCGAACAGGGACGTCTGGGAGGGCAGCGCCTGCATGGCATGCCGCAAGATCAAAATGATGATGGAGGTGTGGGACGACCTCGTCCTGTCCGAGCAGGAAAACATCATCGGCCGCGACAAGATCGAGGGCGCACCGCTGTCAGGCGGCAAGAGTTACCTCCCCGAACTCAGAAGAAGGACGGAAAGGGCGAAACCGTCATCGACAAAGAGTCGCACATGGCGCTCATGCACCTGACCACAACTCGGGGCTACAGAATGCTCCGCGCGGCTACAACTTCATGGAGGGGTCGGACAGTCTGGGGGCGGCTCCAAGGCGGTCTGTTCTTCATCGCCTTCGTGCGCAACCCTGAGAACAACTTCATACGGATCCTCAGGAAGATGTCAGAGCGACCTGCTGACGGAGTACCTGCAGACCACGGCCCTCGGCGCTGTTCGTGATTCCGCCCGGGATCAGGAGGGACAGTACGTAGGGCAGAGCTTTGTCTCTTAAGACCAGAGTATGCTTGTGGCGTTGTTCTTTGAAGGAAACCAATGCCGCAGCTGCGATCCGCTACGTCCACCACCGGACGGGAATAGGCGCCCGACGCCCGCGCACTCTGGCGCGCCACCGGGATGAAAAGGCTCCGATTTCGGCAAGCCGATCATCGCCGTCGCCAACTCCTACACGGGTTTCGTCCCCGGCCACGTCCATCTGAAAAACATGGGTTCGCTCGTGTGCGAAGCCATCGCCGAGACCGGAGGCGTGGGGCGCGAGTTCAACACCATCGCCGTCGATGACGGCATCGCCATGAGGCCATTCGGGCATGTTGTACTCGCTTCCCTCCCGCGAGGTCATCGCCGACTCGGTCGAGTACATGGTCAATGCTCACGGCGGATGCGCTTGTGTGCATATCGAATGCGACAAGATCACGCCGGGGATGCTCTGGCGGCCTTCGGCTCAACATCCCGCCATTTCGTTTCCGGCGGACCCATGGAATCGAGGGCGCCGGTCGACAGCGTCATCGAGCACCGCACCGATTTGATCGACGCCATCGCACTGTCCGCCGACGACGAGCTGAGCGACGATCAGCTCGGACTCGTCGAGGAAAGCGCGTGTCCGACTTGTGGCTCGTGCTCGGGCATGTTCACGGCCAATTCCATGAACTGCCTGACCGAGGCCCTCGGACTCTCGCTCCCTGGAAACGGCTCGACCCTTGCAGCGGCGCGCCGCCGCCGCGACCTGTTCGTTGAGGCCGGGCGGCGCATCGTCGATCTGTGCAAGCGATACTACGAGCGGGACGACGATTCGGTGCTTCCCCGCAGCATCGCCACCCACGACGCGTTCCTCAACGCCATGTCGATGGACATCGCCATGGGAGGGTCCACGAACACGATCCTCCACACCCTCGCCGCCGCGCAGGAGGGCGAGGTCGACTTCAGCCTGCGCGACATCGACGACCTCTCCCGCAAGGTGCCGTGCCTGGCGAAAATCGCGCCGAACTCCTACGACTGGCACATCGAAGACTTCCACCGCGCCGGCGGCATCCCGGCGCTTCTCGGTGAGCTTGACCGCGCCGGGCTGCTTCGCCGCGACGTCCACGCCGTCCACGCCGACGACCTAGATACGTGGCTCGAGCGCTGGGACGTTCTGCAGCGGCGATCCCTGCGAGGAGGCGCTCGACAGATTCAGAGCCGCGCCGGGGCGCGTGCGCACCACCAAGCCCTTCTCGCAAGACGCCACGTGGGAGAGCCTCGACACCGACTCCGCCTCCGGGTGCATCCGATCGGTCGATGAAGCCTATACGAAGGACGGCGGGCTGGCCGTGCTCTTCGGCAACATCGCCGAGGACGGCGCCGTCGTCAAGACCGCCGGCGTGGACGAGTCGCTCTTCCACTTCGAAGGCCGCGCCCGCGTCGTCGAGTCGCAGGAGGCCGGCGTCGAGCTCATATTGTCCAAGGCCGTTGAGCCCGGCGACGTCGTCGTCATCCTCTACGAAGGGCCCAAGGGAGGCCCGGGCATGCAGGAGATGCTGTACCCGACGACGTTCCTCAAGGGACTGGGGCTGGGGAAGGCGTGCGGGCTCATCACCGACGGGCGCTTCTCCGGCGGCACCTCGGGGCTGTCGATCGGCCACATTTCGCCGGAGCCCGCGGCCGGCAGGGCCGTCGGGCTGATCGAAGAGGGGATCAGTCGTCATCGACATTCCCTCGCGAACGCTCAAGCTCGACGTCTCCGACGACGAACTCGCCCGCCGCCGCGCAGCCAGGGCTCGCTTCCGTGGAAGCCGAGCGCCCGGGAGAGAAGGTCTCAAGGCCCTGCGAGGCCTACGCTGCGATGGCTACGAGCGCGGACAAAGGCGCCGTCCGCCGGCTCCCTGAGTCCGTCCTCGAGTTTCATCGCCGAGGCCTCCTTACGGGAGAATGTTCCATCCTGCTGCGGGAAAATGTGCGATTTTAGGGACTCCGCCCCCAGACTTCCGTGTGTTGTAGAGAACACAATGGGTGGTGTTCCGTCAAGGTGACCGACCATTCGGAGGCCGTTCGTGAAAAACCGTTCTGGAGTACCTGGCAAACCATCACGTCCTTTTTCACCTTCCTTCTGGTGGGTGTTGGCATGTACCTGGGAGAAAAGGAAGATAAAGGGGTCGGCCTGGGCGCCGTGGCAGTGCTCTTCCTGGCCATCGCCGTCTCGGCCTACAGGGTTCACCTTGGCGTTCCGGCCAACGCGGACAAGGGCGGGATGATCATCTCCCAAGAGGTCGGCATTTTGGGCTTGGCCATCTTCGCTTTGCCATCGGCAACAGTTCGGGCAGGAGCTTCTTCCAATCCCTTAAACACGCGGCGCAGCCAATCGCTGCTATGGCGGGAATCCTCATCGTCGCGGCCGCCTGCACCTTCCTCGTCGGCAGGTACGTCTTCGCCATGGACTCGGGAATCATAGCGGGAACGTTCGCCGGCGGCATCACGAACACCCCGCGCTGGCCGCCGCGGGCGAGGCGTCCGGGCAGGAGTCGCTCGCGACAGTCGGGTACGCCGTCTCCCTATCTGTTTTGGGGTTTTGGGCATGATCGTCGCCGCGCAGCTGGCATTGCGCAAAGCCCCCGGAACACCGACACGCCCGATCCGTCACGCATTACAACGTGCGCGTCGAACGCGACGACCGCCCACGATCCAGCAGATTGAGGCCGAACTGGGCGGTCCCATTGAGATTTCCGCCTGCGCCGCGAGAAGAGGGGCGATCTGGGTCCCCGACAACAACGAGGTGCTCGAGAAAGACGACCTCGTGACGGTCGTCGGCACGATCGAAAACGTCAACGACGCGCTCAAGCACCTCGGGCACAAATCGAGCCATTCGCTGCGCTCGGATCGCCGAATGCTCGATTTCCGGCGCATCACGGTGTCCAATCACAGCCACGCAGGGAAAGACGGTGGCCGAACTCGACAAAAGAGCTCGAAGAGCGATGGGGCGCCAAAGATATCGCGAGTTCGCAGGGGCGACGCCGACATGCTCGCCATGCCGAACTTCATGGTCGAGCTGGGCGACCGCGTGCGCGTCGTCGGCCCGACCCTCAAGCTCAAAGAAATCTCGAAGTGGCTCGGCGACTCGTCGAAGGGCCTGAGCGACATCAATCCCGTGACGCTGGGCCTGGGCTGGCCCTCGGATACTTCATCGGCGAAATCGAATTCCCGATCCCGGGCGGCGGCCACTTCGCCCTGGGGTATGCCGCCGGCATCCTGATCGTGGGCCTGATCATGGGGAAAGTCGGCGAGGGTCGGGCCGTTCATAACCGCCTTGCCGAGCACCTCGAACGCGGTTCTGGCCGAGCTGGGGCTGCTCATGTTCCTCGCTCGCGCCGGAACCAACGCCGGAACCCAAATCCTGAGGCGTTCTCGGGAGGTCACTGGTGGAAGATTTTCATCTTGGGCTTCATCACGACGACGATCGTGGCCGCCTTGCTCTACATCGTCATGCGCGGCGTGTTCAAGATGGGCGGGACGAAGCTTTCCGGCCTGCTCGGAGCGCGCAGACCCAGCCGGCCGTCCTAGCCTTTGCAAACGGCAGAACCGGGGCCGATCCGCGCGTTGCGCTGGGATACGCGCTCGTCTATCCGGTGGCGATGATCGTGAAGATTCTGCTGGCGCACATCCTCGGAACTTTGTGACCGCCCTTTGGTTTTGGGCCCAGTTGCCGCGGCTGCCAGACGTCCCGGCTGCCGCCGAGCATTCTCCGCAGCCAGGCTCTTCTCGGCTGCCGGGCCCGTCGCAACTGCCGCGATCCTTCGCCGCGGCGCGGTCAGTGGCGGAAAGGCTCGAGGGATCGTCGGGTTGAGTCTCCTAAGGTCCGGGACCTCTGGGGGCTCCTCCATCCGCCAGTGGCGGTCGGTGACCACGCGGGCCAGCGCGAGGCCGACGCCGATCGCCGTCGTCGTCAAAAGCAGCGTGACCGTCGACTCGAGGGCCGTCAGCACGTCTTGACCGGCGCTCGCTGGCCGTCATCGCGCGGTAGAGTGGGACTCCCGGAATCGCGACGACGACCGCCGGAACCGACAGGGTGACGCGTGAAAAACGGGAATGGCGAGAGAAGACGTGGGCGATGATGCCGGCGAAGAATGCGGCAATGCCGACGGCGCCTACGGGGTTGAGGTCGGCGTCCTGGCCGACGAGCCTGGCGACGTTGATGATCGTGCCGTTCAGCCCGGCGAGCAGGCAGGCCTGCGCGGGTGCGTTGAACAGCATGGCGAAGCCGTAGGCGGCGATGAAGGTCGCCAGTGCCCTCCCGCGGCCAGCGGCAGGGCTCAAAGGCTGTAGCCGGGCTGGGTGGTGGAGATCGACCAGTCGAAAGATGCTCGGACGGCCCAGACGGACGCCGCCGTCGCGATGAGCAGCATGACGACGTAGGTTCCGCGGAGATGCCCGCTATGAAGTCTTGGCGTATGAGGTCCAGTATCGATGTGACGAGGGGAAACCGGGAACCAGGAAGAGGACGGCTGAGACCATGCCTGCTTGATGCGTCGCGTCGATGACTTCGGTGCTCTGAAGGGAGCCGACGATGGCCAGTAGAGGCCCGACGCGGCGAAGCCTGCAGACCATCCACGTTATGAAGTGGTTGACGTGGCGTTTGAGAGCAGCCTGCGAACCGCCTGCCCGACGAGCGCGGCGACGAGCACGGCCAGGCATTCGACGAGCCCGCCTTTGTTGAGGAAGGCGAAGCCTGCGCAAGCCAGGCCGGAGGCGACGGAGGAGACGGGAATCGAATAGAGCGCCGGGCGCCTGTGAATCTCCTCGATGTCCTGACGGCGTCCTCGACCAGGAGCGAGTCGGGCAAGGACTGAACGTACGCGTTGAAACGGTCGATGCGGTCGGCGTTCACCCCGAGGTTTCGCTGTTCGACGACCTCCGTGCGGAAGGTGCCGTTCGCCCAAGCCGTCGCGGTGATGGTCGTGTACGTCATTTGGACGTGGAGCCTTTCGACGCCCACGGCTCGGGCGAGGCGCTCCATGCCGTCCTGCACCCAGCGGACGCTCCGGAAGCCAGCATGTACTGTCCGAGTCTGAGGACGACGTGCGTTTGATGCGCCAAACGCGTGTGCACGGCAAGGGATTCGGGTTGGTGTTTCTCGGTCACTCTTCAACTCTACTTGGCCTCCGAAGACGTTTCACATCCTGATACCGTTATCCAAAATGTGAGACAAAAAGCGCGGCGGCTTGGTTTTGTGGCGACATGCGAGTTAACCTCATATCTATGAAGATCCTTTCGGTACGAAACGGGCGCGTGGCCAACGCTGGTTTCGTGCTGCGCGCCCTCGTCGGAGGGGCTTTTTCATGCCCTTGCCCGGCTTGCGCCGGGCGAAGGCCCGGCAAAAGCCGGACAACCGAAAACGACGCAAAAGACGCATAAGGAGGAGCCCATGGCCAAACCGACACCGGCCGATGTGGCCGCCAGCCACGCCGAAAAGGCGCAAGGTTCGATTTGGGAGAAATCCACGGGTGCACGTTCAATCGTTCGCTCACTCGAGGAGCTTGGCGTCGATGTCGTATTCGGCATGCCCGGAGGCGATCCTCCCACGTACGACCCGATCTTTCAGTCGGACAGGCTTCGCCACATCCTGGTCCGCCACGAGCAGGGCGCCGGCCACGCGGCCGAGGGCTACGCTTTGGCGACCGGCAGGGTGGGCGTGTGCATTGCGACGTCGGGCCCTGGGGCGACGAATCTCGTGACCTCGCTTCTGGACGCCCATATGGATTCGGTGCCGATCGTCGCCATCACGGGCCAGGTGGGGGCAAACGCCATAGGCTCCGACGCCTTTCAGGAGGCCGACATCGTGGGCATCACGATGCCGGTGACCAAGCATTCCTTCCTCGTCACGAGCGCAGAGGAGATCGCGCGCGCATCGCCGAGGCGTTCCATCTGGCTTCGACGGGAAGGCCGGGCCCGGTGCTCGTCGACGTCACCAAGTCGGCGCAGGTGGAAGAGGCGGACTTCGTGTGGCCGCCGGAGACGGATCTTCCCGGGTACCACCCCGTCGTCAAGCCCAACGCCCGCCAGGTCCGCGAAGCCGCGCGGCTCATCGCCACTGCCTCGCGGCCCGTCCTGTACGTCGGGGGCGGGGCCATTCGCTCGAGGCGCCTCGGAGGCGATCGTCGAGCTTTCTGAGCTTGGGAACCTCCCCGCGGTCACCACGCTGACCGGGCGCGGCTCCGTTCCCGATTCCCATCCGAATCATTTGGGAATGCCGGGAATGCACGGCTCGGTCCCCGCGGTGGCGGCCTTCAGGAGTCCGATCTCATCGTCGCGCTGGGCGCGCGCTTCGACGACCGGGTCACGGGCCTGGTCGAGGGCTTCGCCCCTCGGCGAAGATCGTCCACATCGACATCGACCCGGCTGAAATCTCAAAGAACCGTTTCGCGGACGTGCCGATCGTCGGGGACCTGAAGGAAACCGCGGGCGAGCTCATCTCCGAGCTGCGGCAGGCGCAGCTGCACTACGGAGAGCCGGCGCTCGCCGAGTGGTGGAAAGCACATCGAGGGGCTGCGCGAGAAGTTCCCGCCCGGGTGGGAAGAGGTCGACGACAGGCTGCTCGAGCCCCAGCACATCATCTCCCGGTTGGCGCACGTGGTGGGCTCGGAGGACGTCGTCTACGTCACCGGAGTCGGCCAGCATCAAATGTGGGCCAACCAGTTCCTCCGGCACGAGCACCCCAGGCAGTTCATCACGTCTTCCGGCGCGGGGACGATGGGATTCGAGTCCCCGCCGCCATGGGCGCGAAAGTGGGCTGCCCGAACAAGACGGTGTGGGTGATCGACGGCGACGGCTCCTTCCAGATGACCAATCAGGAACTCGCCACCTGCCGCATCGAGGGGATCAACATCAAAGTGTGCGTCATCAACAATTCGTCGCTCGGCATGGTTCGCCAGTGGCAGACGCTTTTCTACGGCGGAAGGTACTCGCACACCGATCTCAACACCGGCCACGGCACCGTGCGCGTCCCGAACTTCGTCAAGCTGGCCGAGGCTTGTGACTGCGCCGCCTGGAGTGTGAAGGAGGAGACGACATCGACGCCGCCTTTGCCAAGGCGATGGAGATCGACGATAGGCCGGTCCTCTTGGAGTTCATCACCTCTCCCGACGCCGAAGTGTGGCCGATGGTGCCCGCAGGCGTCTCCAACGACGACATCATCTACGCCCGTTCGTTCCGGCCGACCACGGACCCGAACGCCGCCTGAGGAGGAGAAACATGAGTACCCGTCACGTTGTCCGTTCTGGTCGAGAACAAAGCCAGGCGTGCTCACGCGCGTCGCCGCCCTTTTGCACGCCGCGCCTTCAACATCCATTCCCTCGCCGTCGGCGAGACCGAGGATCCGCGCATTTCCCGCATGACCGTCGTGGTGGACGCCGCCGAGCTCCCGATCGAGCAGGTGACCAAGCAGCTGAACAAGCTGATCAACGTCCTGAAGATCGTCGAGCTGGATCCGGCCGCCGCCGTCGAGCGCCAGCTCTTGCTCGTCAAAGTCTCGGCGAACGACTCCTCGCGGGCCAATGTGCTTCAGATCGTCGATCTCTTCCGCGCCCACGTCGTCGACGTCGTCCCGGACGCCGTGACCGTCGAGGCGACCGGATCCGACGCGAAGGTCGAAGCCTTCCTCACGGCGCTCGAACCATATGGAATACGCGAGATAGTCCAGTCCGGCGCGGTGGCCATCACGAGGGCGCGCGTTCGCTCTCAGAACGAGTCGCCGCCGAATTGAACTGACTCGGAGGAAAATTGACGGCGACGGCGCGATTCCATTGACCGCCTAAGCCGCAGGAACGCCGGGGCGTGCGAGCGAGCGCAACCGGCCGGAGTTCCGAACTGTCGCTCATTACCGATCAAGGAGAGTAAACGTGGCTGAAATCTTCCACGATGCCGATGCGGACCTGTCGCTGATCCAGTCCAAGAAGGCAGCCATCATCGGCTACGGATCGCAGGGGCCACGCCCATGCGCTGAACCTGCGCGATTCGGGCGTCGAGGTGGTTGTCGGGCTCCGCGAGGGTTCGAAAGTCGATCGCCAAGGCCGAGGAGCAGGGCCTGGAGGTCGCATCCGTCGCCGACGCCGTCGCCCAGGCCGACGTCGTCACGATCCTGGCGCCCGACCAGTCTCAGCGGGCGATCTGGGCCAACGACATTGAGCCGAATCTCAAGGAGGACGCCGCGGTGTTCTTTCGCCCACGGCTTCAACGTCCACTACGGCTACATCAAGCCTGGGCCGACCCACGACGTCTGCATGGTAGCCCCCAAGGGCCCGGGCCACACCGTGCGCCGCCTTTTCGAGGAGGGGCGCGGCGTTCTCCCTCGTGTGCGTGGAGCAGGACGCCTCCGGCCAGGCCTTCGAGCTCGCCCTGTCCTACGCCGCGGCCATCGGCGCCGCCCGCGCAGGGCGTCATCAAGACGACCTTCCGCGAGGAGACGGAGACCGATCTGTTCGGCGAGCAGGCCGTTCTGTGCGGCGGCGTCTCCCAGCTCATCCAGTACGGCTCGAAACGCTCGTCGAGGCGGGATACCAGCCTGAGATGGCCTACTTCGAGGTGTGCCACGAGATGAAGCTCATCGTGGACCTCATCAACGAGGGCGGCCTGACGAAGCAGCGCTGGTCTTGCTCCGACACGGCCGAGTACGGCGACTACGTCTCCGGCCCGCGCGTGATCCGCCCCGACGTCAAGGACCACATGAAGGAAGTTCTGGCCGACATTCAAAACGGCTCCTTCGCCAAGCGCTTCATCGACGATCAGGACGCCGGCGCCCCCGAGTTCCTCGAGCTGCGAGCCAAGGGAATGGCCCATCCGATCGAGAAGACCGGGCAGGAGATCCGCAAGCTCTTCGCGTGGAACAACTCGAATCTCGACAAGGACTACACCGACGGCGAGGCGGCTCGCTGAACGGCGGACCTTGTCCGGTGCGGCCTGGTAGAGCCGGTCGGGCGGAACGGCCCGACTGAGCCCATGCCCAGGCAGGGGCTCTCGGCGAGGGGGAATCATCCGCCCCTCGCTTTGTTTTGCGACACTTTTCTTTTTCTAATATGCCGTGAGGCAGCAAGACGGCGAATTGTCGCCAATTGCGTCGTGGCGGGTTGGCGACACTGCGAGCGCAGACCGTGCATCGAGTCTAAAGTGGGGAGGGGCGGCGCCGTCGTCCTCGACTCGACAAGCGGAGACAAACAATGAGCATTGCCGTCGTATACAACACCGTCACGGGATTCAGCCGCACTACGCGGAATGGATTGCCCAGGATCTTGAGGCCGACCTTCTTTCCTGGGACGAGGCCAAGGGCGTGAACTTAGCCGAGTATCGCCTGGTGGTCTACGGGGCGGGGGTTCGGATGAGCGCCGTCCGGGGATTCAAGGGTTTTCAGGCGAAAGATCAAGCGCGACGGGCTGTACGGAACCGGTCGCGTGATCGTCTTCGCCACCGGCGGCACGCCCGTGCATCCCGACCGCGACTGGCGTTCGCCCGCGGCGACCCTGACGAAGGAGGAGCTCGCACGCGGCACATTCCCCTTCTTCTACTTCGAAGGCGGCATCGCCTACGACGGTCTGAATTGGCCCGAAAAGACGCTTCTGAAGATTTTCTCCAAGCGGGTTCAAAGGCATCGCCATCGCGGCGAATGGGCCGAGGCCGTGGCCAACGGCATCGTCGAAGGCTACGACCATACGGACCGTGAGCCGTCACGCCGCTCATCGAGGAGGCGGGCGCATTCTGGCGTCCGAACGGGCCTCCGGCTGAAGCGGGTTTCGGCTGACGGGGCCTTTGAGCGTTCGGGGTTCGGCGCCGATCTCGAGTCGCTCGCCGAGGAGACGGTCAATGCCGTTCTCGGCAACCTTGAGGCCATGAGAGATCGCCATCCCGGCGTCGTTCGCGAACTCGATTGGATTGAGAAGAATGCTGCTGCTATGCGACGGCAGCTGTTTTTAACCTCGCTTGGTTCCTAGTGATTTCGCTTCCGTAGAAGCGATGCTTCAGCCCTGTCTCGCCCGCGGCGGGCCTGTGATGAAAATCGTCGGCAAGACGCAGATTCTGCCTGTATGTTTGAGTGAGACCAGGCAAATCGACCGGGGAGGCGAGATGGACAACTCCAACGGGAACGCGAGATTGCCTCGCGGACGGGCGGCTGATTCGCGTGAGCCGTCGCGGGCGGCGTCCGAGCTTTTCGGCGACGCCGGGAACACCGCTCGAATCTCTGCCCGCAGAGGCCCCAGAGGCAAGCACTCCCATGCCCCTCCGTCCCCTGCGCCGGCCGGCGCGACGCCCCCTTTGGCTGATACAGCTCCCTTGACGGCCGGCGCCGCCGAGTGGCGCACGGGCGCCCCCGGGCAGAGCGGCGACGACCTAGATGCCGTCTTGAGCGGAGCCGATGGTCTGCGCGTACCGCAGCGCATCGACGATCTCCACGGCGAGAACATAGAGTCCGGGGGCAACGCGGAGTCTGGCGAGAGGCTCGAACTCGGCGGCGACGGAGCATCCTTCGATTTCCGCCCTTCCGCCGACGATCGGCAGGACACTGCGGTGATGGGCTTTGGGAACCGGTCGCCGTCGCGTCGCCGATTCGTCGCCTGCGAGCGGTCTCCCCGCTGCGACGGCCGCCGGACTCGGCTCGGTTTCGGAGCCTTTCGCCCGCAGCCTCCCCGAAAACGCGGATCCTACAGATATACTTGAGAACTCATCGGATACAACCGGGAACTCAACCGGGCCGGACGACAAGGCGTCCGCGCCACGAAAAGAAGAGCTTAGTGAAGAGATGTGTGAAAGTGTGCATGGCCGTCATCGTCACGGGAGCCCTCGTCTTCACCTGCCTCAACCTCTACGTGACGATCGTCGACCAACGACTCCGTCGTGACCGTCAATTCGGTGCCTTCGGACGCGAAAGCCGACTGCATTCTCATTCTCGGGGCCTCGGTGCGCGCGAACCGCAAACCGAGCCCCATGCTTCTCAAGAGGCTCGAGCGCGGGCTGGAGCTGTATCGCAAGAAGGCCGCGTCGAAGATTTTGGTCTCGGGGGACAACGCAACCGTCGCATACAACGAAGTCAAGGTCATGCGCGAATGGCTGCAGGCCAAAGGCGTCCCTCCTCAAGACATCTTCGAAGACCACGCCGGCTTTTCGACCTACGAGTCCATGTACCGCGCCCGCGACGTGTTCAAGGTCAAGCGGATGATCGTCGTCACTCAGCGCTATCATCTGGCGCGCGCGATATACACGGGCGACGCCCTGGGTCTGAAAGTCTGGGGGCGTCGCGGCCAACGGAAACAACTACTCGGGTCAGCTCAAAACGCGACATGCGCGAATGGGTCGCCCTGGGTCAAGGACCTCGGAAGAGCATCTACAAGCCCGAACCGAGATTCCTCGGCCCGCATTGCCGATCTCCGGCGACGGCAGGGCGACGATGGGCTGACCGCCGCCTCTCCGGTTTTTGGAGCGGAGGGCGATGTTCTGTTGGGGAGAGGGCGACGTTTTGTTCAAGCTGTTCGGGGCCGACGGCGGCGTCGCGCGCGCCCTCTGCCAACGTGTAGCATCGACGGCGCAGGCATCCACGCTTCGCTGGCGCACGTGATGAAAGGGAGACAGCAGTGTCGGAATCGATAGCGGGCACCGGACGGCGCCTTGACGTCCACCCGGGCAGAAAACAAGAGGTCACCACCCTCGAGCTGCTTTTTCGATCTCGTCTACGTATTCGCGCTGGCGCAGCTGTCCGAGCATCTTTTGAAGAACCTCGACTGGCGCGGAGTGCTTGAAACCCTCGTTCTGCTCCTCGCCGTTTTCTGCGTGTGGTCCCTGACCGTTTACGATTCGACCACCGTTCTCATCCGGTCGCGCGCCGTCTATCCCGTCGTCGTCGCCGCCATGCTCGTGAGCCTCGTCATGAACACGGCGATCGGCGGGGCTTTCGGCGGCTCCCCGTGGATGTTCGTGGTTCCCATGCTTGTCCTCCAGTTCGGCAGGACGTTCGTCGCCAGGCGCATGGACGTCTACGAGGCGCTTCGCAGGCAGCGGGCGGCCGTGGCGATTTGGCTTGGCTTCTCCTCGCTTCTGTGGGTTGCGGGATGCTTCGCGAGCCGAGAGCAGCGGCTCTGGCTATGGCTTGCGGCCGCGCTGATCGACCTGGCTGGACGGTGGACCCAGCATCCCCTCCCGAGGTTCGACCGGAGCGAGCTTTCTCGCGTGCCTTTCGATTTGGGGCATCAAGTCAGGCGCTGCCGCCTCTTCTTCATCGTCTGCCTGGCCTCGGGCTTCCCTAGCCGTCGGCAATGCGATGAAGCGTCACCTGACGAGCCGCTGAGCGTCGCCGTCGGCCTCCTGTCCCCTGACCGCGATCGTCTGCCTGTGGTACATCTACTTCTGGCGAACCGCCGTCATCGACGGTTTGGTCTCCGGCGATTCCGGCCCTTCGGCCAACGGCATCGGACTGGGCCTACTCGTCGCCGAGGGCAGCAAATGCTCGCCGCCGGCATCGTGGCGTTCACCGTCGGGATGGAAGTGGCAGTCGGCCAGCCGCGTGAGAGGATCTCCGCCTCCGCCGGTCTGCTCTTGGGATGGGGGCCGGCGCTGTGCCTGATTGCCTTGTGGTTCGTTTTCGTGAAGAGGAAGGTGCGCCCAGAAGGGTTGAATTTCGCCTGCCTGACGATGCTTGGCGTAGGCGTCCTTCTTGCGCTTCTGCGCCCTGCCGGGGCCATAGCCGTCATCGAAGTCGCGATCGTCGCGGTGTGCGCATGCCTCGTGTATGGAAACGGCGTAGGAAAGATGCGTCCCTTCGAGCAGGTCGATTCCGAGGATGCCCAGGATTCAGGCGACGCCCTTCGCCTGGGCGATTGGACCGATGCCAAAGCCGTTCGATTGAACGGCCGTGAGCCTAGGCCTAGCAGCAGCGACGGCAAGCTGGGCGTCCGAGACGGCGAGCTAGATGACGGCGAGTTAGATGACAATGCCCCCAAGTTTGTTGACGGGGCCGGCAAGCTGCTCGATGCGGCCGGCAAGCTGGCTGATCGAGACGGCAAGCTGGCTGACGGGGACGCTGGAGCGGACGGCCGAAGTCTCAAGAAGGGCGATCGGATGCTCGACGATCGGATGCTTGACGGACACGGCCTTCGGTTCGACGGTTCGACGTCGGACAAGCGGATTGTCAGGCCGACGCCGCAGGCGCTGAGGCCGCGAACCGGGCGGCCCAGAGCGCGGCCGCCGCTCAGCCGGTTAGCGTGCCGCCGTGCCCGGCCCCGCCGGATAGAGCGCAATCGGCGACTGGCCAGGGTTCAATCAGCCAGGCCCAATCAACCGGCGAGGAACTCCTTGATCGCAGGAAGGTCTCGCCGCGCCTGCTGCATGCCCTCTTCGTAGGCCGCCTGGATGCGCACGGCATTGCGCTCGCCGTTGGACACCGGCATGGTCTCGGGATAATAAAGGTAGGCTTTCCCCTCGGCCTGGAGTTGTTCAATTCATCGAGGGTGGCGTTGTAACGCTCGGGACGCCTCAATATCGCCTCGACGACGGCGGGATACTTCTTAAAAATCTTCTGGTAAATCGCGGCAGGAGCCTTGACCGGCCCCTTCCGATACCCGCGGGGGCGCGTCATGACAACGAGGAAGCGCTCGTACCCGTCGGCTCTGGCGGCATCGACGGCGAAAGCCTCCGTCTCGCCTATCGCCCCGTCGAGATAGGCGGTCCCGTCAAGCTGAACCATTGGCATGGCGATCGGTATGGAAGACGAGGCCTGGCATCGCGTCGTGAAATCCGAGTTGTCTTTCACGTCCTCCCGGCCCCAGTAGACGGTCTTCCCGTTGTGCAGTCGAACGAGCCGATCTTGAACGGCGTGGAGCTGGCCGAGTACGCCTCCCAGTTGTAGGGGAGAAGCTCGCCGGGCGCCGTCGTCTGGTGGTAGATGTAATCCGAATTGAGTAGCCTTTTTCCTCTTATAAAGCTGATCGGGCCTCCGATCTTCGGGTCTTTCGCAAGCTCGACAAAGCAGCGCGCGCCCGCCAGGCATCGCGTGCCAGAAAAATTCGCCGTGTGGGTCGCTCCCGCAGAAAATCCCGCCCACCCAGGGACCTCGACTCCCGATTCAATCATTGCAGCAACCAATGCGGCCGTGTAAGTGCCGCGCATCCCGCCGCCTTCGAAGATCAATGCTGTGCCTGTAGCCATAACGCCCCTCAGTTTAGCGCGACTTCCCGAATGCATGCTGCGGCAGAAGCCGCGCGAGGCCGGACAGGACTCGTGCGATGCCAGAGCCGATCCGACGACGCCGGAGCCGCGGGCGGTCGCGACGTTTTGCCGCGACCGCCCGCCCCGGCCGTTTCTGCCCGGCCAGCTCGTTTCCGGCGGTCCAGCCGTGCTCGGCCCAGGCGGCTTCCTCGGTTTCGACGGTACCCTCTGCCGAGTCAGCCGCTCCCGATTGGCTCAGCCTTCCTCGACCAGGCGCTTCATGACCGCGCGTGCGCCGTCGGCCCGAATCGCCTTCAGGGCCTCCGTGAAAGCCTCGACGAAGCGCGGGTCCGAGCCGAGCTCGCCGAAGACCGCCTCGTCGGAGATCACCGCGGTGTCTTCGCCGTCGCGCTCGCGGGCGGCCAGGGCGACCAGGCGATCGCCCTGCTGGTCGTCGACCATGATCTCCGAGCCGTCCTCGGCCTTGCCTTCCATCCCCAGAGCCCACGCGGCGCACATGGCCGCGCCGAGCTTGATCGAGCGGTTCTCCTTGAGGTTGTCGCGAACCGTCGGAAGAACGAACTTCGGCATCCGATCCGAGGCGTCCTGCGCCAACCTCGCGAGGGTGTCCGCGATCGAGGCGTTCGTGAAACGCTCGAACAGCATGTTGACGTACTGCGGGAGGTCGATGCCCGGCACGGGAAGAAGAGTCTCCAGCGCCTCCTTTTCCAGATAGGCACGCGTAAACGCGGCGACGTCGGGGTCGGCTGCGGCGTCGTGGGCGAACTCAAAGCCGAGCAGACGCCCCCAGTGCGCGAGCGACTGGTGGGAGGCGTTGAGGAGGCGAAGCTTCATGAGCTCGTACGGGACGACGTCGTCGACGAGCTGGACCCCCGCGTCCTCGAACGGAGGCCGGCCCAGGGTGAACTTGTCCTCCAGGACCCACTGCGCAAACGGCTCGGCCGTCACGGGCCAGGCGTCCTCGATGCCGTAGCGCTCGCGGACCATCTCGACGTCCTCCGGCGTCGTCACCGGGGTGATCCTATCGACCATGCCGTTGGGGAAGGCGACGTTTGTCCGAATCCAGGCCTCGAGCTCGGGGTCGGTGAGCTTCGCCTGGGCGAGGACCGCGGCCTTTGCGATCGAGCCGTTGCCCGGGAGGTTGTCGCAGGACATGACGGTGAAGGGAGGGATTCCGGCGTCGCGGCGTCGGCGCAACGCCTCGACGATGAAGCCGAAGGTCGTGGTCGGCTTGTCGGGATGCTCGGCGTCGTGCTTCGCGGCGGGATTCTGGGTGTTGAATTGACCGGTCGCGTCGTCGATGTTGTAGCCGCCCTCGGTTACGGTCAGGGAGACGATGCGGGTGCCGGCGTCGGCCATCTTGTCGAGGACCTTGCTCGGGTCGTCCGGTGCGTAGAGGTATTCGTGGATGGAACCGATGACTTTGGGCTCGAGCGTCCCGTCGGGATGCTTGAGGACCAGAGTGTAGAGGCCGTCCTGGTTCTGCATGACGTCGCGCATCCGCTTGTCGGATGGCATGACGCCCACTCCGCAGATGCCCCAGTCGAGCGCTTCGTTTTCGCTCATGAGACGGTCAAGATACATGGCCTGGTGGGCGCGGTGGAAGTTTCCCAGTCCGAAAATGCACGATTCCGGACGTTACGGCCGAACGGTCATACGTGGGCGCCAAGAAGGCGCTGGCGAGCGATGCCGCCGCCGACGACTGCGTAGAGGTGCCAAATGTGCTGGTCATGTTTGTGCTACTTTTCCCCATAGCGGCGTCGGCGTCTTCGTGGTGAGACGCCGAACCGGCTATGTTGCCCAGTGCTTACCCTGCGTGCTGCGGCGGAACAAAGCGCCCGCCGACGCGGCCGAAGGCCGCGAAAGCGGCTTTCGGCCTTGCGCAGCCATTCTTTTCACGGTATTGCCGGTGGCGAAAGGGGGAGGAATCCCGCGTTTTGGGCTTTGCCCGTTTGTGCGCAGCTTTCTTACAGCTTTGTAAGGGGCGCTGCGGTAAGGCTCGGCGTATCCGCATACCAGCCCGCCCTCACACCGGGCGAGGCTCCCTTGAGGCGCGTCGGCGACGTGGGTCTTTCCGGTCCGGCAGGAGCGAGTGCCGGTCCGTTTCGGAGCGGCATGTCTCGCATGCGGGCGCATTGGGCGGCAACTGCTTCCGCATGGAGAATCCGACGTTCGGCATGTCTTCATCCGGGCGGGTTGAGTACACCTTTTCCCGCCGAGGGGCGCTCTTGCTTTGCGGGCAGCATTTTTGCGGGGGCAGATCTTGCTTTTCGCTAAAAATAGATATCATATTGATATCGCCAAGGTCTCGCGAGGCCAAAACGGCGTTCTCGACGTCGGGCGTCAAACGTTGTCGGCGTCGCCCCAGAATGTTCTGGGCGTCGGACTTTAGATAGGGAGAGGAAGTGCCTGCCAACGACAATCCGGAAGCAGATTCTGGCGAATCCGCGAAATCGCGCGAATCTATGAAAAATCGGCGGTCCGCAAAAGTGCGGGAATCAGCGAGCCTGTCGGAATCGTCTAGGCTGCGTGAGTCTGCAAAACTGCAGGCGGAGGCGGCCGAGTTCCGCGCTCGCGTCCACATCGACGAGAAGATTGCTTGGTCTGCGGGTTCGGGCCCCGCTTTCCTTGCCGCCGCCGGCCCTGCTCGCCGTGCTGGCGGGGTTCGTCTACCTGATCGTCGTCGGCACCATTGCTTCGGCCGACGGCATCGTGGCCTCTGCCGCGGTCAAGATAGCGATAGGCGTGGTCGGGGTGGTCGTCGTCTGCTCGCTAGGCACGTGTTTTTACATCGTTTCTCCGGGCGAAACAAGCGTTCGCCAGTTCTTCGGCAAGTACATCGGAACCGTCCGGCGGACCGGGCTGGTGTTGATCCCTCCGTTTACGTACGGCAGGAGAGTTTCGTGAAGGTCCCACAATTTCGAGACGTACGAGCTCAAGGTCAACGATCTCGACGGAAATCCGGTGAACATAGCGGCGATCGTCGTGTGGCAGGTGGCGGACACGGCTCGGGCGGTTTCGCCGTGGAGCAGTACGAGGCGTTCATCAAGGCCCAGGCTGAGTCTGCGCTGCGCCATGTGGCCACGACGCATCCGTACGACGAACCCGGTCCGGGGGAGACGTCGCTGCGCGGGGGGACCGACCTCGTTTCGTCCGAGCTGGCCGAGGAGGTCGCCGCGCGCGTTGCCCTTGCGGGGCTGGAAATCATCGAGGTTCGCATCTCCTCGCGCCTATGCCCCGAGATCGCGCAGGCGATGCTCCAGCGACAGCAGGCCGGGCGGTCATCGCCGCGCGCGAACAGATTGTGGAAGGCGCCGTCTCCGCATGGTGGATCAGGCGCTCCAGCGCCTTGAGGATTCCGACATAGTCATGCCTTTGGATGACGAACGCAGGGCCCAAATGGTTTCGAATCTGCTTGTCGTTCTGTGTTCGGACCAGCGGACGCAGCCAGTTGTCAACGCAGGCTCCCTTTACACGTAGGGCGTCAATGTCCGAGAGCGACGAGCAGGCCGGAAGCGCTGTGCCTCCTGAAAAGGGCGGGCGTGCGGCTGCCGGCAAAGGGGCTGAAACCAAGCGCAAACAGCTCCTTCTCCGGCTGGATCCGGCAGTCCACGGGGCGATAGCCAAGTGGGCTGCCGACGATCTTCGGTCGGTCAACGCCCAGATCGAAATCATTCTGCGTCGCGCTCGTCGAAGCTGGAAGGACCCTCGCCCGAAGCCGATGCGGGGCAGGGGAAGGCCGCGCAAGGATTCCGACGACGAAGCCCGCCAGACCGATGGAAAAACATGACCCTCCGCAACTCTCGCGAGCTGAGGTTTCGCGTTTTCGAGACTTGAGGCTTCGCACTTTCTTGTCCGTTGGGCGTGAAAAGGGGTGACAGAGGATCGTAATGTGCGCGGAATGGCACTGTGTTTTTCCCGCTGTCGACGAGAATTTCTGGATAACACCCTCCCGCGTGCGCGGGAAGACGGAACAGTTCTCGCCTACCACGTCATCCAGTCAGGATCACCCCCGCATGCGCGGGGAAGACCAGCGCTGCGACGTCGGCGAGCGAGGCGGAGTCGGATCACCCCCGCATGCGCGGGGAAGACGAACGAGGATTCCTTGACATGGCGCGGAACTCCGGATCACCCCCGCATGCGCGGGGAAGACGGCGTCGGCAAGCGTGTCGAGCGTGTCGCGCCAGGATCACCTCGCATGCGCGGGGAAGACACGCGCCGGTTGGGGTAGGCGTCGTAGCCGAAGGATCACCCCGCATGCGCGGGAAGACCAGTCGTTCGCCACCGGCGCGTCGATTACCGGGGATCACCCCCGCATGCGCAGGGGAAGACGGTACCTGGGCGTCGCCGAACTCCTCAAAACCAGGATCACCCGCATGCGCGGGGAAGACCCTATACGCATCAGCCCGCAGCCCGGACGGGCGGGATCACCCGCATGCGCGGGGAAGACTTGAGCCCGGCGCGTTGCCGGGCGCGGGCGTCGAGATCACCCGCATGCGCGGGGAAGACCAATACACCAACTACCGGAAGAGGCCGAGCGGATCACCCCGCATGCGCGAGGAAGACCAGTCGCTCGTCGATGCGGTCCCAAGTGCGGAGGGATCACCCCGCATGCGCGGGAAGACCCGAGGGACATGAACCCTCCGGCGGGCGTGCCCGGGATCACCCCGCATGCGCGGGGAAGACTCGAGCCTCATACAGAATACAGGGCCATTCGACCGGGGATCACCCCGCATGCGCGGGGAAGACTGGATGCGCGCGTTCTCCCGGACGAGCTCTCCCGGATCACCCCCGCATGCGCAGGGAAGACTGGATGCGCGCGTTCTCCCGGACGAGCTCTCCCGGATCACCCCGCATGCGCGGGGAAGACCTTGATCGAAATCGCTGACGGAATTCGCGGCGAGGATCACCCCGCATGCGCGAGAGACCCAGAATCAAGAATCGTCATGGTTGGCCTTCCAGGGATCACCCGCATGCGCGGGAGGAAGACTTGCAGGCAACCACGCACGGCTCAAGCAGGCGGATCACCCCGCATGCGCGGGAAGACACGACAGGCACTGGCGGCACCCTGTACTCGACAGGGATCACCCGCATGCGCGGGAAGACGCCTCGGCTCGACCATCGTGATCGAATCCTCCGGATCACCCCCGCATGCGCAGGGGAAGACTTGCTGGGGCCAGGGAAGGGAAGATGAGTTGATGGATCACCCCGCATGCGCGGGGAAGACGAGGATATCTAATGTCTATCCAATGGGGAGGATCACCCCGCATGCGGGGAAGACAGTCCCGCCGGGTTTGCGAAGTCGCTCGGGAACGGATCACCCCGCATGCGCGGGAAGACTCCATGAACGCCAAGGAGGCTTTCGGGAGCGGGATCACCCGCATGCGCGGGGAAGACTGCGTCGCGGGCGATGCAATGCCCGTGCCACACGGATCACCCCCGCATGCGCGAGAGACCTCGTGATCTCGACCGAGCGAGCCCAGGCGTGGGGATCACCCCGCATGCGCGGGGAAGACCTCAGTTCGTCACTCCGAGAGAAGCCTCGGAGCGGATCACCTCGCATGCGCGGGGAAGACGTTCATCAGTATTTGCGGTTCTCGGCCGTGGGATCACCCCCGCATGCGCGGGAAGACCAAACGCGGCGAGGAAGGGAAAAGCCGCATGAGAGGGATCACCCCGCATGCGCGGGAAGACATGCGCGGATACGACGTCCCGATGCCCGACGTCGGATCACCCCGCATGCGCGGGAAGACTCGTCGGCTGTGTCTACCGGCGTCGGATTCGGCGGATCACCATGCGCGGGAAGACGCGACGATGGCCGGGTGGCGGAGGTTTGGCGCAGGATCACCCGCATGCGCAGGAAGACTGCCACCGTTGGTACCAAGGTTCGCTGTGGAGGGATCACCCCGCATGCGCGGGGAAGACGGCGCACCGCTCTACCACTTGCTCGTAGGCTTTCGGATCACCCCGCATGCGCGGGAAGACATGCCGAACAAAATTTTCCACTCTCTCTCTGCACCTGCACTCTCTCCTCTCTGCACTCTCTCTCTTTCTCTCTCTCTCTCTCTCTGCTGCACTGCACTCTGCCTCTGCCTCTCCTCTGCCTCTGCCTCTGCCTCTGCACCTGCCTCTTTCTCTCTCTCTTTCTCTTGCCTCTCTCCAGCCTCCTTGGGATCACTTGCCATGCGCGGGGACTGTTCTCTCGGGCCCGGCGCTTTGTACAGGCGGGCGCGGGTTCACATGCGCGGGTGGTCGTGGCCACGTTTATAGTTCGCGGTTCACCCGCATGCGGGACGTCGATCTTATGGTGGA
>BNJU01000108.1_pt1 | contig 36768 bp, 65 predicted proteins | sample 8539281 | NCBI WGS metagenome assembly BNJU01 (sample SAMD00202456, study PRJDB9452) | human saliva metagenome | isolation source: human saliva | place: Japan
TGAGGTTTATACTCAACATTCCGCACCATTATCATATTATTCAAACTCTACATTTTTAAAAAAGGGGCAAATAAAGGGGCAAACTGTTATTTTTTCTTTTATTGAAGGTTAATATTTGCCGCTAATTCGCTAAATTCTTTATCATCACTTAAATCAAATAAGCGTTCAGCCATGTATTCACGGTTTCCATTAGTATATGCGACTTTTTGTTACTTTGTATTCATTACCTCTTATATCAGTTGCATTACGTGTTACTTCTTCATAATGATTCATGCTATGATTCCAATTTGGTAATTCATTAACAATTATGCATTTCTTTTACTGTATTATTAATTAATAATTCCATAATATCCTCACGCATTTCCTTTTAGTTTTTTTCAACGACTAGCATTTCAGCCCATTCAGGCGGTTTTCTATTTCCTGTTTCCCAATTCTCTATAGTTCGCTTAGGAATTTTAAAAACCTCTGACATTTTAGCTTGTGTGAGGCCAGCATTTAATCTGGCCTCTTTTTATTCTATTTATTTCTTTAACCATTCCTTACGAATTGCCTTTCTTTGTTCATCTGTGAATATCTTCATTTGTCTAGGTTGTGTCTTACCAGCTTTTACAAGTGCAAAATCCATAGCATTAGGTTTATCCCATTCCTCTTTTACTTGCTCACTTTTTGTCGCTAAATTCGCCTACTGAAACTCTAATGAGTTCTCCCTTTTTGTTATAGCAAACAGAGAAGTTTTTATAATCTTCTACAGTAGTACCAGCTGGCACTCTTAATTTTTTGATTTCTAATTCTGTAAGTTCTGCATAAGTTTTGATTGCTTCCATTTTATTTCTCCTTGCAACATATACTAACTAGGTTTATATCCCTTACCTTGATTTAAGTATATCACTCATTGAGTGATATTGCAAAGTATTTTTCTTCGTTTTTGTAAAAAAATAAAGCCTACTGGCAAAGATTTTTTTATCTAAGCTAGTAGGCTTGTAATTGAATTAATAATTCATATAATAATCAGCACCTGCATCATATCCTTTATTAAATGCCTCGTCCATTTTTTTCTATCAACCCATTTAACCATTTTTTTCTACATCAATATGAGTACAACACTCTCTCAAGTATTTTTTCATCTTCATCACTCAATCGTTTTTTTGTGATATTGATATTTCTTGTTATCCTTTTTATTCTTTTTCATTATTTTTTTGTTATATTTACCAACAATATCCATTGTAGCTTTTTAATTCAGATTGTTGAATAATTACAGTAAGTAAATCATCCTCAATATCGAATGATATATTGCAGCTATAATCATTTTGCAATTTTTTTACAATTCCCAATAACAATTCATTATATAATGCGACTGTTAATACTTGATGTGAATTTTGTTCATAAAAAAATATTTTGCGAAATCATATATTTCATAGTACAGTTTGATAGAATGCGTATTTATATAACCACTACAATCATTATCAATCGAATAGTTAATGTTAAGCACTCTATTCTTTACCATTGCTTTTTGCTATATCCATTAAATTCATATTATGATCCCTATATCATTTCCGAATAAATTTACTAGGTATTACTGGGTTCCCCTCCTCATCAAATATTATAGTTACTTCATTCTTTTTCATTGTCTCTTTTTATAATGTTTGAAAAATCAATTTTTGACTTTTGATTTATAGGTTTCCCTATCAATTCTCGCATGCCTAGTTTTAATTCTTCTATAAATTTTCTACGTTGCTCATGACTTATTGGCTGTATTTCTATTTTTGCTATTCATTTCCTACTCCCATCCTCTCTATCCATTTCACCAATATATCAGCATCCTCTTTTAATAATTCCTTACCTGTTTTTATTTTTACTTAATATCGTCTTTAAATCATCTATTGCTCTTCTACAAATTTTAGCCTTCTCTTCTAGGCCATATTTAACCCATACATTTGCAGACTCGTTATATCTATCAATAAAAAAATTCAATTAAAGCAATAAATTTATCTGAATGCAATTCTTTTTGAATAAACTCATTCAATTGTTTGCTCATAATAACATTCATATACGCTCCTCCACTTATATTTATTATATCATTTTGCAAACAAAAAGGCCTATCAACCTGTTATTCTAAGCTGATAGGCCTTTATGCTATTCAGTTATAAATAATTTCTTTACTACTCAACTGACAACTAATAGTTGATAGTTGCGTGTATCAGCCATTACACGCTATGGAGATATATGGATCACCTCAATTTTTTGCAACTAAATAAACAACTGTTCCACCTAATAATATGTTTAGTATTTTACTGTTCCTTTGTTGCATCTTGATTCTTTTGAGTTCTCTCATCTGCATTTCTAAGTATGCGTTCACCTTCGCCAGCGATTCGTTTTGCATTGATAGCGTTTTCTCTTGCTGCTCTAATGTGTTCTTGGCTATTAGTAATTGCTCCCTCTGTTCTTTGATTAAATTCATCGATTCTATTAATTCTTGTTTCGATTCGCTCGTTGACATCTGTGCTACGTTCAATTGCTGTTCTAACTCGTCTATTATCTTCAATTGCTCGTTGATTGTATTGTTGAGCGTTTCGAACTTCATCAGTAGCTCGTTGTATTCCTGTCGTGTCAATATTACTTGCTCTGTCGGCGTAGAACCATATACAGGCAATGATACAAAGGACAATACAAATAGGAACAGAGATGTAATGAGCGTGAATAAAGTTTTTGATTTTGTCATTCATACTTCCTCCTAATCATACATGTAGTTGACATCGACTTCTTTGCCAACTACCATTCCGCAATCGCTATATTGCCATATTCTGATATTTGGATAATCACATTGCGAATCATATTGTGCACACCATACAGGAACGCTCGGCATTTGAGTATATGCATATGTTTCATCCCACAATAAAGAATAACCACTATATACACCTACATTTTGAAACCCTGCACTCCATAAAGTATTTACGAACCGACTAATGCAATTCGTCATTCCTTGGCTTGTTAAAGCACCAGCATTAATCATATTACGTAATTGGCGATGTTCTTCATAGTCATACCAAATACCAGCTTGCAAATGGTAATCAGTATATCCATAACTATTGAGCGTGTTAATCATCCATTCCGCCTCTTGTACTGCGGTTGCCTCATCGTATGCATGGCTAAAATAATATACACCTACTTCAAGACCTGCATTTAATGCTGCGGTGATATGTTGTTCAAAGAATTCATCAACGTTGTAGTTTTCACCTAATTTAATAATTACGAATTCATTGCCTTCTTCTTTGGCTTGTTGCATACGGTACTTATCATAATAAGGTGTTCCATTTTCGTCCTCTTGCCACGCTGAAATATCAAACCCTTTTTTCATTCTTATCACTCCTTTCTGTCATGTTTGGTAATGGCGATAATTTAGGCTGTTCTTCTAATTTATCTGGTATTCCGTTTCCGTCTTTATCTATCCACAAGGCAAGAAAACCAACTAATGCAGTTAATACTGACGGAATGAAGATATGATCTATAATATTAATCCCTACATTAATTAGTTTGTTCATATCATCAGAAACATACCCTTGAATGAACACCATAATGTACTCAACCACTACCAATAAAATAGGTACTAGCATTGTTAGTACTAGTACCCTTGTAGCAAGAACCCCTGTAGGGTGGAAGTTAGCCACCCTTACAGATTGATATGATTTTTTAATTGTATTGATGAGATTTGGTGGTATGTTCATGTAGTTCCTCCTTAATATCATCAACACGAGCTTCGATGCCCTCGACACGAGATGTCAATTTAACGTGCTCCGTGTACGCTTTTAGTTCGTCGCTCACGAGACAATTTTATTTCGTCTTTTAATTCCTTTAGCGTATCCGTGAGCACGCCCATTTTTTCCTGAAACATCAAATTGTCTTGCATTCGTTTCAAATCCAACTTTTCGAGCAACGGAATAACTAGAACCTTATACCCTATTCCAGCAACTATACTGACAATAGTCAACGTGGTTAGAATGTCATTCAGTTCGAATTGCCATGTCACATATTTCACCTCTTATAAGTCATCAACGGCTATATTGATAGTAATGAGGTCTTTATTGTGGTATTCAAGTGTAGCCCCTGTAGGAGCTTTAATTTCTGAATTAGTCCAAACTGTAACAGGCTTAGTTGTATACATTACAATTCTTCGTAAATTAGAGGCGTTGTTAACCGATAAGGTGTTATAGTTAGCATTATTATAAATATTACTAATATCACAATATGCAGTTTGTGTATGACCATCGAATTCATCATACGCATCATAGACAGTCCATTTTACATTATTGCTGTCTGTGTATTCAGAAATTATTGACATTCCAGATGGTGGATTAGGAGCCGTATATTTTGGTGCTTGTGGAACAGATACTACAAAGGAACATATTTTTTCTTCATTTGGCAAATACAATTCAACAGTGAAATCTTCCGAATCTGTCGGAACATCAATATGTACAGCTTGTCTTAAACCGCTACCATTCCATTGTCGCTTGTCTTGACCATTAATGCTAGTACAAAATCCAGTAGGAATTGAGCCTTGTAATTTAGTATTACCTACACTTAATGGAGTAAAGAAATCTGTGAAATTCTTTTGCCCCCAATAATTCGAATCGCCAATATCAGCACCATTTTTTACAGCAATTAACGCATCTGTAATTAATTGATATACATCACTACCTGTTGGCATTAATCCAATTCCTTTTAATGCATTCGTTAATGCTGTTACATCCAGCCCTCTACCATCATCCCCCTTAGGGCCTTTTAGCGATTCTAATTGTTCTTGCGTGAAATCTTCATATTGGAATGGGTCGCCCTTATCACCTTTCGGACCTTTTAAAGCCTCTAATTGGTCAGGGGTAAAATCCTCATATCGGAATGGGTCGCCTTTTGGGCCAGGGTCCCCTTTAGGGCCTTGTAACTTGATAATTTGTGCATTGTCTTTAACATCAACTTTATCATCTGCATTCATATAAATATTAATAGTATTAGTATCGCTCATATTATTTCCCCCTATTACTTATACCTTGTTTGATGATTATCTTACCTTTTACTAAACATTTAACAGGTCGATTGCCTGCCCAAACAAACAAATCCCAATAATAAGTACCACTATCAATTGAATTAGTGTCTAACATTAAATTGAGTTTGCTTTTTTCGCCTTCAAAAAGTGGTTGCTCACTATTTGTAATCACAAAGCGTTTTATTATTTCATCGTCCCAGCTATATCGCCTAAGACACGCAAATACATCATCCGCATTAATTACTGAATCACATCCAATAGTTAATGTAATATATTCACCTTGATATACCTGAATATTATGTTCGACTGGTAGCATCTGTATCACCCTTGTCTGAATTTAGTAAATCATTGTGCACGCATCCTTCAGTAGGACATGTGCCATCATCATTGAGTACTTCCCAACAATACTCACAAAATTCCATTACAGGAACTTTACTATCACCGATATATTTAGGCATATTATTGCACCTCCTTGATTCGTGCTACCATTTCGCTATTCAACTTGATATATTGAGCACTAATTGCATTAGTAGGTTTCCCCATGAGTAGCAAGCGGCGTTGAGCCTCTTCCAGTGTTTTAAATCGAGGTTCATATTCGGTTTTTATAGCGTTAATCTTTTCTTCTTTTGTTGGGATGTATTCAATTACTGGTGCGTCTTCGAATATGCCGTTTTTATAAACTTTTCCATCGAGAAAAGCATCTAACATGGTATCTCCGCCATATATATATTGAGCAGCATCAGGATATTGCTCTTTAGCTTGCTCAAGCAAAGCCTCTTCACCGATAGGTACTATCATATTATCTACAATGGACGTAATCCGACGTCCATCTGCATCAAGTACATGGATATAATTATTCATATATACCTCCTAATTAATGAAAGGATATAACAATGAATAGCACTATTAAGCACTACCCAAGAAATGCATATCTCCGTATGCACCGCCAAAGTGCGTGCGTCGAGACATTTAAAAGTATTTATGAAAAATGGCTGCCTACTCGTGTTGGAATCGTGAGTAAATCAGCCATTGAATCATATCGCATTGCCTATGATCATATTCAATCAATTGCTAATATGCCTATTAACTTAATCAAATACTCTGATATGCAATACGTGATTGATAGCATGCGAGATAACGGCTATCCTACGCATCAGCCAAGAAGGTACGCACATTACTTTCATTGCTATCTAAATATGCAATTGTTAATGACATCGATATTAAGGATTACACCTCTTTTCTTAATCTCGGCCACGATGTTAGCGTGTATCCCCACAAGCCGTTCACTCGCCAACAGATTAATCGATTGTGGGGCCTTGATACTACCGATACTTATGGTATTCTAATACTCTTATATACAGGTATGCGTTGCGGTGAATTGCTATCGTTACGTAAGAACGATATTAACCTCCGCACTAAATGTCTTATAGTACGTCTATCTAAAACTGATGCTGGCCGTAATCGTCTAATCCCTATTCATAATCGAATATTGCCAATAGTTACAACCTTATATCACAATACATCAGATAAAATATTACCTGTTTCTTATGCTCAATTTAGCAAGCAGTTTAAATCAGTAATGACGGTTATCAACTGTTCCCATTCAACTCATGACTGCCGTCATACATTAGCTACTCTACTAGATAAGTATGGTGCATCACCTACTGCTATTCGTGCTATTCTTGGGCATAAACATGGTGATATAACTACAAAAGTTTATACACATAAGGAATTGCGTGAGTTACGCAAAGCCATTGAATTATTGCCATAGAACCAATGGGGAAAATCACTACGTGGAAACGATAGTTCATGGTATTTACAAACTACAAATTTCCCAATTGCATTCAATAATGTATATGCAGTTACAACAGGACTGCCAGATAGTGCCAAAGGACCATCCTCAAATAATTCTGATAACGCTATAAAGTACACAAATACAACAATATCATTTGCTCGATTTGAACATTTCTTCATAGCGATTGGCAAAAGTTAACCAATGGGGAAAGTCAAATATCGCAGTTACTAGGACTATATACGATGGCGCTAGTAATTTTATAATACCTTTTACTTTCCCTCCGTTCGTCGCAGTCACTAACATAGCGCCAGCAACCTTAGATAATGATAATTGGACGAGTAGTGCCGTTAAAGAAATAACAATAAACAGCTTCACTTATATGTCTGCACAAAATAACGTTACCTCTATACGTTGGGGCGCTATTGGATTTTAGCCAATGGGGACAATTCAAAGAAAATCAAACGGCTGTATCCTATCTAATTTCTTACATAGAAATATACGGAACCGTAACTATGATGAAGGATGAGCCTAAGAGGCTGTATGAGGCTAGCATTCGAGCCAATAACATTACCATTACTGGATTTGAATTACACAGCGGTTATGTTGGTAATCATATTGCAAAAGCTATAAACAACGGGTTTTGGATAAACATAGGTCGCTCATAACCAATGGGGATATGGAAACCAAAACTATGAAGATTTGACTACCAGTAAAAAGGCCTATCATTGCAAATTGCCTATATCTTTTGAACACGGGATATTGTTTGCGAGCGGTCAAACTGAGACAAACGACAAAGTTAACCATTATACATTTGTTAATATAGCTCATGCACCTAAAGAATCGACAAAAGAAGAGGCAGTCTTTTATACATGGATTGACTGGGATTGGTCATATGTACAGTTTCGATTAGCGTGGATGGCATTCGGTTATTAGGTTGAAATACCAAACGAAAACACACTACATTTGATATTTGGGTACTTAAATACAGTATCATTCGTGAACCATACTTTGAATTTTAATTGGTCATATTCGGTGATTAAATCCCAATCCGCATCACGTGGATTTTTGTATTCAGCCTTAGCAAAAAAGCAGGTAGAATAAGGAATTATCCAATTATGATATTGTCCATCTTCGCCGCTTACTCCCCCATTGGATAGTGAATCCATTAGCAAATTTCACAAACCCATTCTCCTCAAGTCTTTGTGCTACAATACCGCCCATTCCAAGAAGATTTTTTATATCTTTCAATGTAGCAACTGGATTTTTCTTGCCAGTTAGTCGCACCAAGGATTTTGGCAATCATAGCCGTAATCGCTGGATGAGATGAAATATCTGTGTTATGAGTTGCTAATTCAGTTTTTACTTTTTGTAAAAGTCCACCATGTGCATCAGGATCTGTATTATGCTTAGTCAACTCACTTTTTGTTACATATAAATCATCACTTGTTAAAAATGTAATATTTGTTGCGTTACCGATTTTAGTTCTGATATTGTAAATTTCAGAATTTATAGGTGTATTTTTTTATCTGGAATTAGCTTTACATTATTACCACCATTAGAATACGAGTATAATATCTCTTCACCATCACCGCATTTTGCAAATAGTGCTACTTCTTTTGGAAAGAAGCCTGTTTCACTAGTGCTATTCGATAAAACGGCCGTTACAAGATATTGTCCGTCTCCATCTTTTTGTCCATCAAATACAGGCAATGTTAATTTTTTCAGATACTACATTTGTCATAGTATCTATATTTAATCCATTATCATCACCATCACCAATGACTACTTTAGTAAAGGTTACTGGCTTTTTAGTTGCAACGCTTTCCGCTAGCAAATTGTATCCTTTTTAGTAATTTTGTTTTTGTTATATACAGATGGCATATGTCCTCCTTAATTAATAACATTGACTACGCCTTTGCGTTCAATAGTAACTGCAACATACAAGTTAGCCGTATCCATTGCAGTTTCAATACCCTCATCTGGTTCAATTGTTACTGAACCACTTGTCATTACACTAACTGCAGCATATAAATTTTCATCCATGTTATGTACATCAGCAATCGATATGCCTATGTGCGATGGTTTCACAATTGTTAAGTTTTCTCTAATTTGATTGACTGCATATACAAATGAGGAATCATAGAATTCTATTTTTAGCAATCCGTCCTCAAATTTAACATCCACATCATCTAATACGAATGTCTTAATAATTGCTTTAATTTTCTCTAATGTGCATTTACCGCTATTGTTCCATAGCATTTGTACAATGTTTCTGCGTTGTTCAATCGAACCTTTAGCTACAATGCCTAAATCCTTTTCATACACACGCAAACCACGTTCGCTAACTGTATCAAAAAATCCATTGTCTAATAGTTCATCAATCAACACATCAATATCTTGTAGTTGTACCCCTGCTGATTGATATAACTCACGAACCCACGGATCATTGCGATACATTTTGTTGATAGCTTTTAATGCGTACTCTTTAAATTGAATCTTATTCATTTAGAACCACACTAACTGTGCCTAATGTAGCAACTTGTTCTACTGTTAAATCAATTTTTGTAGTTTGTCCATTGACTGTAACGCTTGCATAGTCGGTTACTCCAGCACTATCGATTATGATATTGGCAATTTGTGCGACTGAAACATAATCTTGTTTAAACGCAATTCGTTTTAAGTATTTAGTAACCGCATCAGTTATATCAGCCGTAATAGTTGATTTGTAGCAGTACTGATATGTTTCACTCCAGTTACTTCTACATTAATTGGTACGTTGGTAGCACTAACTACTGTGCAATGTGCCCCTATTGGTGCTTGCCCTGCTCCAATACCTTTACTGTCTGGATCTATATAATCTTGTACACGTTTAACTAAATCACTATCAGCAGGCTTTCTGTCAGAATTAATGATGATAACTTTAACTGTATTGTTACCATTCCATAACCCTATGACATGAGCCTCACCAACACCTTCGACTTCTTTCGCCCACTGTTTATAGTGGTAATCGTTACCGCTCGTTGCTGGTTCTCGTAGTTCTTCATAATAGCGTTCACGTAAATCATCGTCTGTTTCTTCATCTTCGCCATTAATTGCCGCATCATCATTGATTACATTGTTGATACCAGCAATAGTAATAGGCATCTGCGTAATTGTACCTTTAGGAACATTTCCAATGCTACCAGCTTGCATGCATCTAATTTTAATAGCTGAATTCTTTTCTACATCCTTTGTTTCAAGGCTTTCATATTGAATACCAGTTTCGCTTTCAAATAAATCACCTGCATGAATAGTGCCTGTTCCGTCAACTATACTTAAATTACATACTGCCTTTGTGGCTAATTTACGTTGCGTTCCTTTTCGTTGAAAACATACACGAGTTAATTCATCACCTGTTAAGTTATCAACGTTCTGTTTCCATTCGATTTCTTCTGCTTTTTTCCAAAGTTCAAGAATAGCGAATGCCTCGCCCCTAGTTAAATCATACGTAGGAAAGCCTTCGGTCTTTTGATAGCTATCGTCAATGTGTTCAAGCATCGTATTATGAATGTTATCCACACTATAATTCGAGTTCATAATCTATCTTTACCTCCTCTCCTGTATTCGTTACGACTGTAAAATAAAAGATACCAGCGTTGAATTGCCAATCTTTGACAATCACCACGCATGGTACCTTGTTCATAATGCCCTCTGTTATACGCCGTTTAATTTCTGCCACTTTGTATGACCTAGGCAATCTATATCCTAATAGTTTTCGTAGGTCTAACCCAAAACTATCGGTATAGATCATATATTTATTCATTTCTGTTCGGATAAATAACTCTATCCATTGCTTTATTGCCTCTATCTGTGTATCTTCTACATTTCTTCCGTCTTTGAACACAAATCTATGTGTCTTGTAATCAAATGCGAATGAACGGCCTACCTTATGTTGTGCATTGGTTACTGTGGCCGTAGATTGGATAGAGTTAGTAAAGTTATAGTCCTTTGGAAACATTACACACCTTCCTTAACTATATCCACGATAAAAAAATGTTGCTCATTTTCATCTGGAATTACTAATACTTTATCCCCTGGTTTCCATAATTCATCAAGCACTATCTTTCCACTACCCTGTGCACTATATGGAGGACTACCAGGGCAATCTTTATGGGCAATAGTTCCACTATGTCTGTACGAATACGTTGTAATGTGATGTATTAATTGAAAGCACACATATCCATTGGATGCATTAATTTTAAACTTTCCGTCTTTAATGGCTACTTCCCATGGTGATGTGCTGATAACTTCACCTAATACTGCTCCTATTCGTACAGGATTAGTCCTGTTTTTGAATTCGGATGCCATTCTACCGTGCCATTCTTCCATATTCTCACCACCTATGACATCTTAATAACCTTAGTCGGTGCTTCGCCATTATGCCAAGCATAATTTGCATCTGGATAAAATTTAGCATGGCCAGCACTTGTACTATTGCCAAAACATCCACCTGCACCATCTGAAATTACAACGTGTTGATTATCACCATATACCAGAATATCGCCTTTATTAGCGTATCCATTGAATGTTTCTACCTTGTAGCCTGCATTTTGTGCATTATTTACAAGCGTATCTACATCAGCAGTGCCAATATCAGCCTGTTGTTTTAGGAATGGACTATAATATGAACCAGCTTTTACCGCTACATCTACGCACCCATTATCACGATATACGCTTTCATATCCGTTCAATGCGTTCATGCCTGCATCTACTTGTGTAGCATTAGCCGTGCTATTCGTTGCATTAGGTGTAACAGTTGTAGTAGTACTTGTTTTATACTTGCTTGTATCTAGTTCTGCCTCTACACGTTTTAAATCTAATGTCATTGTATGGTTCACTCCGTAATTATGCTTGCAATTAGTAACTAAGAATTTATCATGAATATCTACTGTGTAATCATTGATGATAATTACACGGCCACTGCGTACAGTATCATCACCTAATAGCGTAAGACTTAGCTTTTCCTTAATCTTATTACTATCTTGAATGGTTTTCTTCGCAATCTGTGCCGTTTGTGCCTGTTTCTTATCGTCTACCTTTATGATTTTCTTAATCAAGCCATATTTCTTGATGCTTTCATCATCTTGGATAGTCGATTTTACAGACTTGCTTTTTTCCTTGCTAGAAATTGCCACGATACTATTACGCATATCTTCCATGCTCAAATCTCTTGAGTAATTGTTAATTGGTTGAGTTATGACCTTATCTAGTACCAAGTCTTTATAATCTTCTACATGGATTTTACCTTCTCTATATTCTAAGCGGTATTTGTACCCTGTTTCTTCTGTTGCCTGTTTGATGATGTCTTTGATTACATCCGATACAGGTTGACCTTGATAGATTTTCTTGATTTTAGTCTTTATATCGGCCACATTCCCAAGTGGCACATCATTTTCTTTACATACCTTCTTGATTGCCTCTAACCCACTTACTCCATTGAATTGTATTTCAATCTCTGATTTATTGAGATAAAAGCAGTAATCAAAGCAAGTATACGTGTATTTATTAGCACCACTCTGTTTTTCGCTCACGATGATACCTTGAAAGACTACTTCTTCCTTTGGTTCTTCGTTTAGTGTTGTAGTAGCGCTCTTATTATTATTACTTACTTGATTACTAAACTCTATCTTGCCACCAATTGCTAGGCGTGTACCCATCATATTGAAATCAAATGGATTATCTGCTAAGTCAAATGTAAATTCTTGACTAGCGTATCAATGCCATCTGACCTTTCATAGTTGTTTGTGTAAGCTGTAATTTCACGTGTTTCTGTAACATCCTTGCCGTCTTTACCTTTTGTTACATTGGTATATTGGAGTTTCATTTCTTCCCTCCTGTGCTTGATGTAGCAGTGCCTTTACTAGCCTCTTTATTTTCACCGCCTGTATCTGATTGTGTTTGAGTGGATGTATTTGTGTATACATACTCTTCAATACCAATAGTCGCTTTTATATCGCCTACCTTATCCCATGTGTATGATAAATCATTAACTACACATGGCATGTTTAGTATTTCATTTCCATCAGATTGGATAATACATATCCGCATCACGGCCTTTGTTTGCCGTTGTGCTTGAAAAAATTGTAAGCATTGTAATCCATCTGTACCATTACCACGAATGAATGAATAATCTTTCCCTACAGGCAAAAGGATATTATCAAGGCTTAACGTTCTAAGACCTAACGGCCCTATTAACTTAATATCTCCTCTTAATCCGTTGAAAGTTTCATTCTTTTGTGGCTCATTTATTGTTGGTAATGGATTAGGTACTACAGGCAATGTGATGTACTCATCTGTCAATTCAGAATGAAATACTATGTCTGTAGTTGGTTTCTTATCTAAATAATCTAAGACTTTCCCCACTAATCCATGTGATAGCTTATCAGCATATCTTGTAGCACGTGTAATTGCCATTTTTTGCAATTCAGCTTGCTTAGATTGTATGCGTTGTTGCATGACCTTCTTTGCACTGTCTTGAAATCTCACATTACACCCCCTACATGTTGCCCATTGCTAACATAATTTTATCCGTGATGTGATTACCACATGCATCCATGAATTCTTCATTGCCAATTACATTGCCTTGTACTGTTACATTAACAGTAACATTGCCTCTGTTGTTTGCTAATTGTCGCATGCTTTCATCATGTGGAATCACTTGTGATCCGTTCGGTAGATTAATAATTTCACCACGTTGATTTTCATTAACGTATGTAGGGCCACCTTTCCAGTACTCTGTACCTGTTGCGTTTCCATCGCCATTAAATACACGGCCAACTGTTTTGTTATACAGCCATTGACCGCCCTCTTTAATAGCATCGATTTTATCGCCTGCCCATTGCAATTTATCTTGTACCCAACCAAGAACACCTTCTGCTACAGATTTAATAATGTCAAAATATCCAGTAAAGATTTTTACAAGGCCATTGAACGCCATATCCCAGTTGCCTGTGAATACACCTGTGATGAAATCAATAATGCCACTGAATATCTTCGTTACATCGTCCAATATTGGTGCAATGATTGTCATAAATCCGTTATATAACTCTGTAACCAAAGCAATAACGCTATTAACAAACTCCATGCATCCACTTACAATGCTCTCCCATAGTTCAGATGCATAGGTAGAAATTGCATCCCATACAGATAATGCTACTTCTTTTACTGTATCCCAGTTATAAATCAACAATGCTAATGCTGTGATGATTGCATATATAGCAAATAACATAGGATTAGCTAACATGAGCATATTTAAAATCCGCACTACTCTAATGACTGTTGTGAATGCGCCTGCTATTGAACTAATTAATGGAATTACTTTACCAATAACATTAAATGCAACAAATCCTACTGCTACTGCCTTAATAACAGGCAATAAGAATCCTAAATTTTGAGTACACCACTTAATCACATCACCTAGTCCAGATATAACGCTTTTAACAACGCTCATTGCACTGGTTAGATTTTCTTGGATGCTTTCCTTGTTATCGTTTACCACTTGTGCAATATAGGTGAATGCACCGCTAAACAGTCCAAATATATCCTGTATTACAGGTGCAATGATTGGCATGATTGTGCTAGCTAGATCTATAAATGCTTTTTGCATTGGCAATAATGATTTCCCAATAGTTGCCATTAGTGCTGCCTGTTGGTTCTTCATTCGTTTGAGTTGTCCATCTGGAGTATTAGCTAATATTTCATTCTGTTTAGAGAATGTGCTATTAACTACTTCATTAATTGCAGCTAACTTCTCGGCCTCTGTACCATTCTTGATGATTTCCTTTTGTGCCTCTGTAAGAGGTATCTTCATCTTGGTTAAACCTGCCACATCACCATTGAACGCACGCCCAATTGCTTGCGATGCCACCTGTGCATCTTCTGCCGTTGCATTGATACCAAATTTACCTGCTACTAGATTTGTTAGTGCCTCTGAAAGGCCGTCTACTTTATCTACAGGCACATTCCATTTATTGAGTTCTTGATACCCAGCACGAATAGTACCAGCGGAAATTACACCAACTTTCCCCCATTTTGCAGCATAATCATTGAGTTGCTTTTGTGCCGCATCAAGTGCTTGTGTTGATTTATCATACAATGAATTGTTATTGGCCAAACTATTACGCAATAATGTTTGAGATAATTCCGCCTGTTTTGCCACATCAAGGGCTTTCTTTCCGTACTCAACAATAGCACCTACACCAGCAAATGCACTAAGGCCAGTCATAGCTAATCCCATTTTAGTAATACTACCAGCAATACCCATGAATTTATTGTTGATTCCACTACCGAAATTACTTAATTTATTTTTTTCATGGCCGTCATTTTGCGTTCTGTATCTTTGGTTGTATCACCAACCTTTTTTTCATTGGAGCGGTGAATTGGTCTTTAAGGCTCAATAGTACGTTGATACTTTTAGCCATGCTTGCTCCTTTCTACATCTTCCATATCTAGTTTGAAACATGCTAGATAGAATGTTTTTTCTACTAGATTTAAATCAAGTAATGAGGATAATGTATGACCTTTGTTCATGTAATAGCGGAACATAGATAGTTCCTCGTCCGCCTCTATTACTTTTTTATTTCGTCAACTGGATTAGTAATGCCATACATTGCCAAGATTGATTCGCCTAATGCACTAATATCTTCAACGCTATCATTAAGGACTTTATAAACCACATCTGTAGGCTCTGCACACTCATATTTATCTTGTAGTTCCTTACTTTTAAACAACGGAACGCATGCATAGATAAGTTGTACCATCGCATCCATCACCGTGGATAGCGTAGCATCCTGTTTGATTTCATCCATAATGCGCAACACTGTAGGTAGTGGTTGATGAATTACAGTTAATTCACCGCCCAAGCCTTTAACGTATACGTCCTTTGATTGAAACCCTTCTTGCATTTTTCTGTTGAGTAAATCTTCTAGTTGTAATTTAGCCATTTATTATCCTCCTCACTATAAAAGGAAAGGCGATGCATTAGCACCGCCCTATTTATTAAAGAATCAAGTCTAAGTAGTTGTAATCAGCAAATTTGAATGGGTAAGATTCTTCTTGAACCTTTTTATTTTCAAATCCATGTGCCAATTCATCCAAAGTAACACCAGTTAATTCGATACGTTCTGCACCATTAACATCAGGATCCGTTAATTTAGATACAATCTTAATGTCTGGCACACTGCCATTTTTGATTTTGCCTGCAATCTTTTGTGCTACACGGCTATCGATTTTGTGCAATACCAAAGTGCCTGCACCTTCGAACCCTACCAAGCGTTGATGTACACCCATTTCGCCGTTGATGTCTACTGCCTCGTATTTAAGCGAGATTTAGCCTCAAAAGACTTAACATTAGCGTATAGTTCGCCATCAATCCACACTTTACCAAACTGGCCACGCAAGATTTGATTATGGATTTCTTTATTGTTCGCCATAATTTACCTCCTATTCCATCGTAATTTGGAAGGATAAATCTTCCATAGCATCAAGAATTTTGATTTTAGCAGCAAGATATACAGTGGATTTGAAAGACATTTTCTTTACTTTATCTTCATCCCAATCTTCTGCCTCTAATTTACCTACGCTCAACCAAGCCTCACGTTGATTTTCTACATCGATATAAGCATGATTGTCATACTCTGGATCTAGAATTTCACCATTAACTACTTTAGTTAAGGAACGGAAGTAAGAGTTTACGGAAGAAATAAATAGATATTGGTTGTCCAAATGGTTCTTGTATTTGCCCACATAGTATTTTTTGAATGTAGAGTACAAATCTTCCATCATTAAGTCCATAGATTCAACAATGATGATTTTACGCATATCCTCTGTGTCAGTAGATGTGAATGTAGTTAATGTATTTACACCACGACCTACACGTACAACCGCATCTTCATCATCATTAATGAGAAGTAACCAACCTTCATCAGTCCATTTATTAGCATCCTTTTCATTTGTAATGAAAGAATTATCTACATAATCCAAATCTTCCAATTCGTAATATGTAATACTTCTATTCATTGGTAAGTTCGCTAAAATGGATACCACACGTGGTAAATAGTCCGTCATTTTAACAGTTGTATTTGCATCCGCATCAGCCTCATGCACATAATCGCCTTTCATATTTACGATATGCTTATCATCAGCTACTGTTACATTAGCAACTACGCATTTTACTTTACGGCCTTTAGACAATACGTTACGGCTTTTTGTGTAAGATACTAATTCTGTTTGCCAATCCTTTTCAACCGTACATGCCCAGTTGTATTTCACTTTGTCTAATACCGCTTTTACATCTGCAAATTCTGTTGTAGATGTTGGAACGTGTACTACTACTAACTTATTTACGTTGACATAGAAACAACGTTTCAATAATTTCACATTTTCTTCTGTGAATTTTTTCTTTGTAATGTCAGCCTCGAATTTGTAGATGTCATAACCTGCAGTAGGTTGTGTGTCGTCCTTCAAGATGACTACTGCTGTACCACGTTCAGAACGTAATACTGCGGATACTGCCTTTTGTAAAAAGACAATATCAATATTTGGTAAGCCAATCGCCATGTTTTACCTCTTTTCTTTGCATTAAAAAAGCACCCACGCTGTGTGAGTGCTATTATTGATTTTCTTCGCTGGACTGTTGCCCATTGATTGCCAATTCTTCCATGTAAGGTGCATCTGCCTCTGGTCTTGGTTGATAGATTGTTACATCAAAATTAGTAATGTATGTCATATCTGCTTTATTGATAGTTTCTACTATCTCATCAGCAGTAAGGCTATATCCGTCAACTATCGGCAATGGAGTTGCCAATAATTCACGGATGCTTTCCCTAGCTTTTAGCAAATCTAAATAACCTGTTAGCCGTTTTTCATTGAAGTAGTAGATATAGATGTTAAGTGTATCTCCCCTTAACAATTCCCCAATATCTTCATTCTTGAAGTCTACTATTTCGATAAAAAAAGACGGCCTTTCAAACCCCTCTGATATATCTCTATCATTTACATCACATCCCAGTAGTTCACGGCATCGCACTGTCAATGTTTTGATAATGTCTACTGCAGTAACCACTAGCCTAACCCCTTTTCATCTAACATTTTGTCTATAAATTCTTCTGCCATGGATTGATACTCTGACGGAAATTCTTTAGTTGTCTTACCCATGATATTTTTACCGCGTACAAAAGCCTCTCCTGTATTAGCAACTATTAATTTAGGCTTGCCTTGGTCTTTATGCCCCAACATAACATGACCATGTTCAACTAACCACGCATGTGGTGCGGTATTTTTAATACGCACTTGCCATTCATCATGGCCGTACTTATACGCTCTATCACGTTTCAAACCTTTAATGAGGTTCTTTGTGCCTTGCGTAGTACCTTTTTTATAGTTTTCTTTTGCCTTGGATTTGAATTTATTTCCTGCACGTTGAAGGAAGTTCTTCGTATCCTTTGGAAATTTCTTATTTGCTAAATCCATGAGTTCTTTCGAAAACTCACTAAGTCCTTCCGTCTTAATATCAACACTCATCAGTTAACCACCTCTGTGAATATCTCTAACCGCTCTTTGTTAAGATACGGATCCATAACATACAAAATGTCATATCGTTGCCCTTCAATGATTAACCACATATCTGGAGTTATATCATCTCTGTATCTGCATACGATTTTATGAGTGGTTCTTGCTAGTGTGGTATCGGCTACTCTACCGCTCAATAGTGTGCCTGTCTGTGGTATTACACCGCAATATAAATTACCTATTACAGTATCCACAATAGGGAAACTGCCCCAGTTCATTCATTTCTGTGGCTTTTCTATTAGCATGTATTTCTGCCTCATGTTGCAGTAGTGTGCTTAGTCTACCCTTTCGATACATGTTGATACCCCTCCATTAAGTTCATAGAGTACTTATCTAATATGGCTTGTGTTGTAGGGTTCACTATTGCGTTCTCGACTGCGGTATATGTGCGGTTATCGTAGAATTCACCGCACAATGCTAATACCGCAAGTGCCATATCGTCATACTTATCTAAATCTTTAGGCTCTAACCCTGTATAGGTAGCACAATATGTAATTGCTGCAGGTAGTACTAAGTCAAGAATTGGTGTTGTAAGTGTTGTGATTTCAACACGGATATAGTTAGCTACTATTTCTTTTGTTAATTCACTAACTTTCATCCTCTACACCTCTTCTTCTGTCTTTTTACTGTCTTTTACTGTCTTTTTACTGTCTTTTACAACTGTAATATAGCCAGCGTTTAATAAGTCATTGGCAATTTCTTCGTCATTAATTTCAATGATTTGGTTTAGAGAGGGGCGGTAACCGCCCCACTAAAACTTACTAATGCCTTATATTTCATAGGAATTTACCTCCTATTAAGCCATTTTCAATACTGCAATGCGTTGTTGATCTACAATCTTGCCGTCAACTTCTACATAACCAGCTACACCAACTGCATATTGAGTGTAGAAACGTTCTTGCAATACAGAAATTTCAGAATTTTCACCGCTAATTTTTGTTGCATAGCCTTTAAGGTCTGCGAATACGGCTACTTTTTTGCCTGTTGCAATCTTAGGCATATTATCAGATTCGTATACAGGACGTCCTAACAATGTGTATCCATAACCATTAGTCAAATCCTTGTTTAAAATGTAATTACCTTCTGTATCCTTCAATTTTGCACATGCTTTGAAAGTATCTGGATTCATAATGAACACGCCATTGCCACGATATACTTGAGGTACTGCAAATTGTAAATCAATCAAATCATCAGCAGTGATTGCAGTTGCTGCACCAGCCGTTACTGCCTTTGTAGCATTCAAGATACCCTCAATTTTAGATGTACCATTAATCATTTCGTTTTCTAAGAATAAAACGATTGCTTCCGCTACTTTAGTTACAACGTAGTTTACGATGTCAAAACCTGCATTATTGATTAAAGATTTAGATACTTTAGTCAATACACCTACTACATTGCCTTTCAATGTAATGGATTTGAATTTACCACTTGTAGATTCAAGTTCTTGGAATTCACCAACGTATGCACAAGTAGTTTTAGATGTGGATTCATCTTCAACTGCAAATACCAAATCACCTTTTACATCGTAGAAATCAGAATTTTGAATGATTGGTGCGATGTTTTTTACTGTGGAAATGATACGGCTTGCGATTGTGGAAGGAATCACTACGCCGTTATCACCTTTTGAAAGGTTTACATCAGAACGTGTTTCTACATCGGAGAAAGATGTTTCACCTGTACGCAAGAAATTAGCAAATGCACGTTCTTCTGCTTGTGCAGTTGCTTTTGCATCAACCGCATCAGCTGGTTCATCATCAGAACCTACGGAAATCAATTTGCGTTCTTCTTTTTGCAAGTTTCAATGTTTTTATCGATATCTTCCACTTCTTTTTGTAGGCCTTCGAATTTTTGTTGTTTCTTCTTCATTAAGGGCACGTGTTTCTTCATCTGCCACTTTTACAAGGTTGTTCATTTCTTCAACCAAAGAATTGCGTTTTTTTCAATAAGTTTTTTTAAAGTTCATGCTATCCTCTTTTCATTAAAAAGCACCCACATATGGTGGATGCTATGCATTAAGTTTAGTTAAAATATCATGATATTTTTGATTGTTAGGCTTTTCTTCTTCCTCGTCCTTACGTTCTTCAATATCATATTCCAATGTGCCTGTTGCTGTTTCGTTAGATCTACATTCTAGTAAATCTTCACCTTCATCAGCACGCATGCTAATTGATGTTGCAATATATGCTGGTGTAATGCTTAAAATACTTACTTCGTTTACATCAATAGCTTTTAATGTGCGAATCTCAGGCATATTTTCCTGTTTATCCCAGCTATCTTCTAGTTTTCTAAAACCAAAAGACCATCCTTTTAGCTTTCTTTCTTCCGCTAATTTGACTACTTCCGCATCAGATACAGTTGCTTTCGCATACAATCCAATGTTATCTTCACGCAATTCTAGCGAGCCATCTTGTTGGTCTCCCAATTTACGGCGGTGATTAAACCGCAATTCTACATTATCATTGCGTTGAAGTGCCGAATTAAACGCTCCAGTAGCTACTTTTTCAAGAAATTGACCTCTTACATCACGAATTGGCTTACTCAATCGCTCTGTTACGTTCACATATCCCTCAATTGTTGCTGCACCATTACGTACCTCAATCTTCACTATTCTCACCCCCTTTCTCTGCTTTTGCATGTGTTAAATCACCCAATACACCAGTGTTTGGTGTGTAAACCTGTTTAGTTTCTGGGTAATAGAATACATTTGCCAAGTTCATGCTTACAAAATCAATGCCCATTGGTGATAAATCTTCACGTTGACGGATTTCGTCAATGTTAATCCAGTTACTATCCAATGCAGTCTTATAAGCATTAAAGCGTGTGAGCATATCAGCTTTAAGTAAATCATTCATATCAAGGCTAAAATACAAGTTGCCTTTCTCTGTTTCAAGCAACATTGCTCTATTAATAGCTTGAATAAAGCAATTTACGATTGGCATAATTGTAGTTTTAACAAAAAAATATTAAATGCTTTTCTCATCTGTAAATGTTTTGTCTGTAAAGCCAAATAATTTATAAATTAAGTCTGCATTTGTTTGTTTACTTTCATTTAGCTGATTTTCTACGGCTGTACTATCTGCACTTTCAAAGGTAATCCCTTTGTTCAGTACAATTACATCACTCTGACCTAGCTTAGATGTCATGTATCGCCATGCTTTTTTGAGCGCCTCTAAGGCTTTTACAGTTAAACGGCCCTCAGATTTTAGGAATCCTTTGCGTACACCCTTACTAATTACTCCATTTTCATAAACCAAAGCATTATACATACTGGATATATGCATTGCGTTATCATCCAATAAGCCACGGCCACGCACACCATCTTTAGAATTTCGCACCGCACGCATGATATTGAAGTTATCATAGTAGTAACCATCAACTAAGTAATACACTACTCTATCAATTAGTTTGCCATTATCTAGTACGCTAACCCTATTTTTAGGCAAATACTGCAATGATTCCGCATCATTACCATTCTTGCCTATGTAACAATAGCAAGAACCCTCTAGGATTAGATCATTAATCATAGCCTGTTTTGTTTCAAACGCACCTAGTATTGAATTTGTTTCAATATTCAATAGCTTTGTACGCTCATCGTCCATGATTTCTGTTATCGTGTTCCCATCTCTTTTATATAAGCGAATTGGAATACCAGCAATAATACCAGATATAAGAAATAATGCACTTGCTACGGCTGGCACTGATAATGCCTGTTGCCGTGTAACTGTTGTAGTTGCATCATAGCTAGGAAGTGTTAAATCCACCTCATCTGCAGTATCAATGAATGCATTTTCATCGGCTCGTGTTTCTGTTCCAAACAGATTTTTAACCCAACTCAATAAGTTTCACCCCCTTTCTATATCTGTACTACCCAATCAAGAGCACTATTTAACATGTAATTTTGATGTAATAGGTACATCGCATTGATGCCAGCTACTACCATGTCCACCTTACCTCGTGATTTTTCTTATTCACATATCGGTTCATATTGGTATCGTATACACATCGTGAATTTTCAAAGTTTATTTCTAGTAGTTTATTTCCTTTTTCATATACAAGGTTGCCATCTGCTATCAATTCTGCAAGCCATTTAGTTGCTGGATGCAATACGCTAGAATGTTGTTTAATCTCAACCATCGTATATCCTGCATCTTCTAATTTTTGTGCAGTTGATAAAGCATTCCACCTATCATATCCAATACCCAACACAGTAACCCCAAATTTAGTTTCAATCGCCATAATAAAGCGTTCAATAGCACCATAATCTACAGTACGATTGCCACACGCAATACAATAGCAAGCATTAATAAAATCACGATACGGAATGCGTTCTAGTTTTGATTTTTCATCCACTCTATCTTCTGGAATAAATGCCCTTGAATCAAGATATACTTTACCTTCATCTTCATCATATGCCACCATTGATACAGCACAGTTATCTGTAGACAAAGCCAAATCTACGCCTAGGAATACTTCACGGCCGTTCCAGTCGATATGATCTACTGCACCTTTTTGTAAATCAGCTACGTTTACAAAACTTTCACTACCAGCACCGCTATATATGATATTGCAGTGTTTCGTGATAAAGTTTTCACGCTTGCTTTCAATCTCAATAGCCACTTGCCGTTTAGCTTTTAAATCTTCCATGATTTCTGTTACTTCAATGGCTAATGGATTGCTTTGTTCTAGTACTTCATCATTCGTTGCCCACCCTTTTGTATCATCTGGCTCATATAATAAGGCGAACACCTTATCATCATCTACTGCTCCATTCAATACACGCTTTGCATAGTCCACTTCATCTTCAAATGGATTGTTTAGCGTAGGATATTTAGTTGAAATGATGAACCCTAGCTTATTGAGTATCGTCAATTGCCCTGACCTCATAGCCTCAATAGCGTATGTATTAGGCAATGCACCTGTTTCATCTACTAGAAATACACTAGGCAACTTGCCATCTAACCGCCCTGTTGAGTAGTTAAGAGGTATGTATCTGTTCTCTGTAATGTTGCAATGGATATAATCACGCAACATTTTGAACTTTTCCTTGCCGTTCATCTTGCCAAGCATAGCAGGACTACTACGCAATATTTCTTCAATAGCCGTTTTGATTTCACGTGATAATGAACCATCTGGAGCGACTGAATAGAACTTAGAAAACTTAGGTTCAATAAAGAAAAGCAAAATAAAAAGAACCGCAATCAAAAATGTTTTGCCGTTCTTTCTACAAATTTCCAATATTGCATTTTCATATCGTCTTTTATCTGGATTATCACGCTCAACTGTACACATAATCGCAATAATAAATAGCCACTGAAAGCCAGCCATGGCATCATACACTGTTGCATTAGCCTTTAATCCTTTAGGCATAATCAATAATTTCAACAATTCGCCAATGGTTCGCACCTTGTTTTCATCTATTTTATAGCGACTATCCTTGTTATTTGCAATAGATAGGAACTCTTTTATCTGTAATTTTACAAACTTTGGAGCGTTTACCTTTCCTTCCGCCACCGCCATTGCGTATTTGTAAGAAGGATGTTTCTTATCCAGTCATCCCACCTCCTTGCAATACATTTAGTAAAGGATCTGTTTCTTCTTCCTTTTGATTAGCAACTAATACACCTAGTTTCGCACGTGATTGAGGTGATAGGCATAATTCATCGCACAATTTCAAATATGTACGCACCAGCTTCTCTTGTGTACCTACAAATTCTCTATCAATAGCAAGGCTTGGTTTCCTTGCTACTTTTTTATTTGACGTGTTCAGCATATCCACTGCTACACACGCTTGAATAATTGTTTGTGTATCCAAACGGCTTAACACTTTGGCTTTCCTTAATGCATCAACAATAAAATTGAAAGCCTCTAACTGTGTCTTAGTTAAATAGCTTGGTGGCTCAATCACCGCATCATCTGTAAATGCATTTTCAACTGCCATGCGTTTTTCTTTTTCCGCTTTGGTTAAGTGTTTCTTGTAGTCCTTGCTGATACTGCTTTTCTCATATGTCTACCTCCTTTCCTCTGTGCTATGACTTTATAGAATACTTGCTATATAAATAAATATATATTCACGCACGCATGTCCCATTAGGGAAAATCGTGTAAATTGTGGTGAGCAGTACGGTCTGCCGATTTTTTTCAAAATTACTTCTTGATAGTAGGGGGGGTACTAATTATTTTCTTGAGATACTCCGCCTTATATTCTCCATGGTCTGCTTTATGATGATGTGCCTTGCATAATGTAATAAGGTTACTGTGCTTAGTCCTCTTACCCCATGCACTATGCAATGGTTCAATGTGATGCACATCCAATCGTTCACCTACACTTATATAGTTATCCTCATGCAAGCACAATCTACATAGATGCTTATCACGATCTAATACTTCTGCTCTACAGTCTTGCCACTCACTACTACTTCTGAACTTGCGTTCCTTTATTCTACTTGCTGATGCGTTGCTATGTTCCTGTTGGTAGTTTCGCTTTGGTTTGTTTGGACATTCCCCTTCGTGTATTCGTCCGCAATAACTACATGCTTTTAACATTACATCACCTCTACTTTAATATAGCGTTGCTATTACGCTTTAACTTGCCATGAGTTCTTTTGCATAATCCACAATGCGTTTTTCTTGCGCTACTCTGTGTGATATAACTTTGACATATTCCTTCGTATTCGATTGTATCTGCAGTACAGATTCCATATTTATTATTTAAACATCTCTTCCTGTTACAACATATCCTAGTCATACATCATATCCCATTGCTCTACGATTAATTGCATACGCTTCATCATATGTTATTCCCTCACGTGCCGCTACTATCTTTAAACAATCTTCCTTTGTCGGATATTGTCCACTATGAGTATTGATATGGCATTGTGTACATAGTTGTATTAGATTCTCTCTAATATCTCCACCACCACTACCACGTGTATTTATATGATGTGGTTCAATGGTTGTTCTATTTCCACACACTTCACATATTTGTGAGCGCACTTCTTGTATTGTTTTCCGTGAGGTAATTCTTTTGTGTTTCATTATTTCCTCCTACAAATAAAAAGGACTACATCATATTGTTTTATGCATCCAATGTGATGTAGTCCTTTTATGTAGTTTTCCGAAGGAGGCAAGTAGTGTTCAACTCGTTTATGCCCACATACAGTATCTCACATATTGAGTGTCAAATAATAGCAACCTTTTTGTAAATTGCATCAAAATTTTTAATTGCTCTCTTATGTAGATTGTGAATGTTCTGTCTCGAACATCCTACCAGCTCCGCCACTTTCTCCCATGTGCATCCGTTTATGTATCTATCAATCAGCACTGTTCTTTGTTTCGTGCTATGGATCTGATTAATCATAAATCTTGCACGTTCTCTTTCTTGAAAGTATGTGCTCCATTCTCTCATAATCTCATCTGTAACCGCATCAAGGTTTGCAACTTTATCTGCAATCGTTATTGGTTGACCGCCACTAATTCTTTCCTTGCTATAGTCAATTGCTTGTAGGCTCATTATATCCTGTCGCAATCTAAATATTTCCCTCTCCTTACATCTAATGTTCAAATCGGTATCTCTGATTTGAATTAAATATTCCCTTCCTGTCATCGACTAATATCCCCTTGTTTATCAAGATATTCTTCCCATTCCTCAAGAGAATATATTTTTATATTTCTTGCATTAGCATAAGCCCATTCTCCAATGCATCCTTTTGAGTGTTGCCAATCTCCACATAATATTAATACTGAACACTTTTTCCAACATATCCAAACAAATTTGTAATCCTTTAGCATACTCTTTTTTTCAAAAATATAACATAGAAAAATTATGTAATGGAGATAGATATACATTATTTCTATCTTTTAACACTAACTCTTTCATAATTTTATCTATTGCCACCTGATTTCTATTTATGACATCATCACAATTTATTCCATTTGTGCTACCAAATGGATGCGCTACATATATCAATCTCCCATTCATTGTGTTACTCCTTTAGCTTGTAGATCATTAACATGGAACACATGGCTATCATCCGCATCAATTGCATCTATTGCCTCTTCTATTTCTGTGTTTTCAAAAAGTTTTCCTTGCGCTCTTTCACCTTGAACAAACATAACCACTTCTTTTAGAAACTCCATGATTATTTTATTTTCACTCGTTCCTACTGGTAGCCATTCACTTACTACTTTACATAAGCTACCTGCTTTATTTTCTAGACCACCAGTTACTTTTACCTTATCAATCATTGCATCATCATGTTTGTTATATTTAACGCCCATACCTACCAAGTAATATAAGTTTGCTGAAAACTTGAATGTTGGAAACCATTGCAAGAATAGTTCTTTCATCTTTTCATATTGTCTTATCATTTCTGGCCTATATAGGTCTTTCGTTTTTAGCTGATATGTTTCATCACATCTGCCATTATGTTTCATATACGTTACCTTGGTATACTCACCAAATTGTATGTTTAGAATTCTAATCATTTTACAGCCCCCTTAATGCACGTTCTTTTGTTCGCCTTGCTTGTAATAATTGTTTTTGCTGCTTTTCTTCACATTCCCATTCACCACATATCATCTTATTAGCTTTATTGGTGTAAAATCGTTTTCCGCACTGCACACAATATCTTGCGTACTTATATGCTTGCTCCATTCGTTCTCTATTTTCTTTTGCTACTTGCTTTGCCGTCTTGCGTGGCACTATTGGTTTTCCTGCCATACAATCTGGGCACCATGTGTTATGGTCTGTTGGTGTATATAGCCTATCGCACCTATGACATTTTCTTTGCATTATTTTCTCCTTATCATTTGAAAAACACTAGCCATATTGTTTTTCCTCTTCGTTGTCCAATAATTGGCTCGCATGGTAATAGCCTTTTTACCTGTGGCAATGTTATTTGTTCTTCATTCCATTTGAATATCATTGTTCCATTAGTTTTAAGTACCCTCCAACATTCTGCTAACCCTTTCTTTATATCCTCTTTCCAGTTTTTACTTAATTGCCCATACTTCAATTTCATATATGACTTTTCCCCAGCTCTTAATAAATGTGGTGGATCAAATATGACAAGGTGAAATGTTTCTTCTTTATATGGCATCTGCCTAAAATCTGCCATTATATCTGGTTTAACAATTAATTTTCTACCATCACAAAGCGTTGTGTCCTCCATCCTATTATCCATATAAACAGTATCCTTATTTTCTTTGTTGAACCAAAACATTCTTGAGCCACAGCACGCATCTAAAATCTTTTTATTCTTCATTTCAGTTCTCGTTAATCTCTTACTGTGCACCCATATCGTGCCTTGCGCATTTTATATCTGATTGCTCTCACGTTATCCCCTACATAACTATATGTATCTATTTCTTTGTATCTCTCTTTATTTTGCTCATCTAGTCTTTTTCTATAGTCTAAATAGCTTTCGCATTTGCCATGGCAAGCTACTTCTCTAAACTTGCACCCTTTACATGGTACATCCATAGTTTCCTCGCCCATTGATTAAATTCACTATTCACCTTGTAAGCGTTTCTTTTTATTCTTGCAGCTAGTAATTTATCAGAAGGAATTATCACATATCCCCAACGTGGTACGAATATTCTTTTTCCTTCCTTTGTTCTGCACTTTTACGATATGATCATGTGCTTTACACACATTTCTGAATCTACTATTCATGTTCATATCCTCTAATTTATTCCCTACTATTTTTTTACCTTGCCATTATTTACAATGAAGGCTATGTCAAAATCTAGCGCTTTTATTTTTAACAATTGTTTTTACATCGCCATTGATATTTTTCAAGGCTATAATATACTTCTGCTATTAATGGAGTATCCTGTATTGATTTACAATCAAACTTTATAATGTCGTTTTCGTATATTCTCTTTCCAGTACAATCTTTCGCCTCACTACCTCTACATAACGTTCCATCCTCAATTGGTATCCATGAGTAGCTATCATTTTGTACTGCTAATAATCTAATTTGTGAGTAGCTTTGCTTTATTTCATCACTACTTACCCATTCTGTTTTATTTGTTCCTAGTCTAAGGCCTTTATATATGAGTGGTTTCATGTTGCCTCCTCGTTTCTATCTGTAGGAAAGGGCGGATATACCGCCCACCCTGTTTTATTTACCAACCGCATCAAGTCTTGCAGTTAATTCTGCAATTTGTGCTTTCATAGCTTCAATTTCTCCGTCACGTTTCGCTTGTGGTTCATATTCGCTATGTTTACCAAATTTGAAAGATGCGCTTACACTGTACATGTTTTCACTTCCGAATGTACCTGCAATGCCTAGTAGTACTTTTTCATTAGGTCTGTAGTACAAACCTAATGCTACTGCATTGGCATTGTTGTAATGGCCATATGCAATAGATGCGCTGAATTTATCATCTTTGTTGAATTCCATAGGATGTAGTCCAGCTAATGCAGCCGCACCTGCACCTACTTTATTTACTCGGCCATCTAATCGGCTAATATCTGATTTTAAATCCGTTAAAGCGTTATGTGTTTGATGTTCTAATAAATCAATTCGTTGCTCATGATTTGCTAAGATACGATTGTGTGCATCCATATCTTCACTCATTGTATTAATGGCATCATATGCAGCATGTAGCTGTGATCCATTTACCGCATCAGTTGAAGATGCATCTATACGGCCTGCAGCAACATTCTGAATTTGTCGAACATAATGTTTTACACCACCATATCCTGCACGGTCTTTACTACCAACGCTTACTACTGATGTTGCATCTGTACCAGCGAATACATATGTTGTGTTATTCACCATTTCTTGCAATTGATTTACTGCATCATCTGTTACGCTATTAGTTCCTAGCGCAACGCTATTTGGTTTGTCTGCAATCGTATTATTACCAATTGCCGTTGTATCGTATCCTGTGGCTTGGCCATGTGTACCAATCACTGTTGCACCTTGGCCACTTGTTTTAGAATTTACACCTACCACGATTTGTTCTTGTTCATTACCAGTTACATTGTTGTAACCCATAATTAGTGATTGCCCTGCCGTTACATTTTGATTATTCGCACCAATTACTGTTGTATTATCTCCGCTAACTGCATTACTTCTACCAATTACTACACTTGATACGCCCCCTGCGTATGCACCATTACCAATGGCAATGGCATCGTATGCGGATGTTCTTGCTTGCGAACCAATCGCATACGTATATTCAGTTAGTGCCTCGGCGTGGCTACCGAATGCGAATGTATTCCGTCCTTCTGCTTTGGAGTTATTTCCCCCTGCAAAAGAATTCGTCCCATTTACAGTGTTATTTTCGCCAATAGCTAATGCGTTATTTGCGTTTACAACATTTTGATAACCAAACACCGCCGCACTATTAGCAGTTGCCATATTATCTGTACCACCTACTAAATTGTTTGTACCGCTTGCATATACGCCATTTACTACTGCACTTAATACCATTACTACTAACATCATTTTCTTATTCATCTTATTTACCTCGTTTCGTACTAATACCTTCTCTTTCACAAAATCCTTTTTAATGTTATTCTTTCAAATCCCATTTTTTTCTTGCTACTTCTGAAAAAAAGATAATCCTTCGTTTATTAATGCTTTTTAGCTTATCTACATCAACTCTTCCTTTTATCTTCTTTCTGTCAGATAAGCCAAAATGCTCTTTTTAATGCATCTTTTTATTTCCATGTCTGTATAGATTATTAGTCCTAACACTAACCAATTCATACAATTCTTTGGAATACCTACTGTTTATGTGTTTTTGCATAACTTCTCCTAGAATGGAATCTTTTCTTCTTCCTCTCCGTATCCATCAAAAATTACTTTGACTTTCATTTTGTTTAATTCCATAGGTAAGGTTTTGTGCCACTACTTCTGTTACATATCTTTTTGCGCCTGTTTTATCTTCGTAGGATCTAGAACGTAACTCACCTGCTACTGCTACAAAATCACCTTTCCGTAAACCGCTATATACTTCCGCATCAACCCAACACACAATGTTGTGATAACTTGTACTTTGTACTTCATTCACGTATTTATTTGTTGCCATTCTAAATGTAAGTACTGGCTTTCCTGTTTTTGTATATCTTAATTCCGCATCAGCTACTACATTACCGCTTAAATACACTTGATTTATATTTATCAATTTGTTTTTCCTCCCACTTTTTACATTCACTACTAATTACGCATAGAGAAACTATTGCCATTCCTAGCATTATCCCTATGACGATTCCTATTCCTAGTAATTCCACTCTTTACCTCCTCAATCTTTATCAATCTATAGAACCTGTAAGGATACCCTTCCTCTGATACATCCTCTACTACGCTATCTGTTTCTACGTAGTACCCATTTGGTGGCTGTATATAATCTCTCCACTCACTTGGTTTTAGGATTTCTGTTTTTACTTTTGGTTTTTCAAGGTTCTTACTGCTATTCCATCTACGCTTGAAGGTATTCTCCTTTTCCGAATAACATGCACTGCGTTTTTCCTTGATAAAGTATCTTGCCAATTTAACTGCATCTTCTACTCGTCCTTGATACAACATCAACTTATGCATACCATGTGGCCAAAGTTCATTGATTTCATCTGAATACAATTCCTCATTATTGATTATCATGTGAAAGTGTATTCTTGTTTTCCCTTCTGCTACATAGATGTACTTTAATTCTTTTCCTATTTTTTTATATCTTCGCTTTAGTCTCCTAATAAAAATTCTGAATATCTTTCTTCGCATCATCCCATGTTTCTGGCTGTTCTTTATATGTAAGAGTGAGATAACAATCATTTGTATTGAAATTGTTATCTATTAACATCCGTAACATTGCCTCTGCTTGCTTTTCATTCTGCTTTTTCTGTGCTTCTGGTGTGATGCATTTCTTTTTTACACGTTTGCCATTCCGTCTATATGTCCTAGAGGTATGATAATCAAGCACCTCTATCATATTTCTAGATATGGTTTTTTTACGCTTTCTCATCGTAATTACTCCCATGGTCGATTTGTTAATATGTTATATCTAGTTAATTAGGAAACACCGACTTTATCGGTATTTCCTAGTATTAGCACGCCATGTATGATATAATTACGTTAGGATTTGTGCGTAATTTACGTGCTAGATTAGGGCTCTTTTCTAGGGCCCTTTTCTTTTTCCTTTGGATAATTGCAATGCATGTCTCCTTGACTGACTTCTAAATACTGACATGCATCGCAATGTTCCATATGAATAGATCCTTTAGCCTTCCTACAGTAATGTATGTAGTGATGGCTTTTTTTATTGCCTGTATCACTACAGATTGCACAATATGGTTTACTCATGTAATTCACTCCATATGTATCGCCTTACTGATTCCATTGTTGCTAAGTGCCCTTCTCGTATTGGCCCATTCCCTGTGATACGGATATTCCATCCATCCTGTTTTTGATTTAGGAATATTACTCTTCCGTTGCCTAGAATGGTAAAGTTTAAGAATTGATGTTGGCGGTTATAAGTAAGATTTTTAATCTTTTCTCTTAACTCATTAACCTCTGTCTCATTGAACTTTAGGTATCTTCCTAGCAGCGTAAGCCCTCTTTCTTTTGTATTCATGTTTCATCACCCCCTTTAATGTGCTTAACAGAAATATGATTGCCCCTGTTAGTATCATCATTAAAACGTTTAATAATATATTCCAGCCATGTAGAAACTCTATGCCTCCACATAGCCCTATAATCATTACCCATAGCACCAACTGTATGTTGGTGATAAGGTCTAATTTATTTCTCATTGTTATGCCCCCTTTAACCACTTCATATTCTGGCCCTTCATCCATGCCTCAAATTTATCTACATGAACCAGCGTTTGTTGTGGTCCTAATTGTAGGCATATATCATTGAACTTTCCTTCATTACGGATCATATCTATTCTTCTGTATATATACATTCTGTCTGCCCCCATATCTTAGCTAAGGTGCTAATAGGCACATATTTAGGTTGAACACTTTCCATGACTACTCCTTACCTATCTTTCTTTTTCAGATAAATACACTACATCAACTTTCATTCCTAATTCTTCTAACTCTTTAAGTGCAAGCTCTAGTTCCCTTTTAGCTTTTGATGTTCTCTCATAAACTTCATAAAATGTACCTCCAAGCATTTTATTTATCTCTCCTTCTATTTCAATCGTTAACATGAATAATCGTCCTTTCTATTTCATCTTTCTTTTATAGTTGCTATAATCACCTTGAAAGGAGGTGATTACGTGGGATTTGAAAATTAATGGATTTGATGAACTAAAAGCCCATCTTTCCAAAATGGAAGATAATCTTTCTAAAATGAGTAAAACTAATAGTCTTAGTTTTGATGAACTCTTTACTAGTGATTTTATGTTTAAACACACTAACTACAGGTCTTTTTGATGAGTTCTTATCAGCTAGCGGTTTCACTCAATCGTTTGAAGATATTCCAGATGATGATTGGGATGTCTATGTTTCACAGCATTCAAGCTTTACATCTTGGGAAGAAATGGTTGATACTGCTGTAGAACAATATGTAAGTAAAAAAACTTGGTTTTTAATAATCTTCTTAAAAAGCACACTATACAATTTGGTGTGCTTTTTATTTTTCTACTAACTTATTCATCTTCTTAAGCTTCTTGATTGCTTCATCTAATTCAGTTGTATCTACTTTGATTTTTAATGTGTATGCTTTTACACTATGAATATTTGTTTGATCTCTATCTGCTGACTTATTTTCCATATGTGTTTGTAATGGAGTTTTCAATTTTATTTCACCTCTTACAATTTTTTTATCACTCATGCTACTGTAAAATTAATTTAGCTATAGCTATTCCTAATGCCATTGCTGAAATAATTAATGCCAAATCTGTGGTATCCATTTCATAATTCCTTTCATTCTAACTTTCCACTCATTTGTATTTCTTTTCATTTGTACCTCCTATGGATTTCCTCTCAAGTGCTATAATTACTCTGAAAGGAGGTGAATTTATGACTAAAACAATTAAAGAGTTACAAGCTTTTAGAATTTGCAATTTATCAAACACTTACTCTTGATGATTACTATGAAGTCGAGTTCCTTTGTAAATTGCATGGTGAATTGATTACCTGTAAATCTCTACTTTATGCAGATAATCCATACAGACCAATCATTCCACCAGATTATAAAAATCGCTTTAAACCGACTAATTTTGAACCAATCGATTTTGAAAAGTTACTTGAGTTATTACAACTTACTGAAATTCGTGATATTCGTGCATCATTAGTTGATTGGCAATCTAATGACACTGCCTACTTCTTGAATCGATTTTTATATGTCGATTTCATTTCTCATTTTGATGAAAAACAACTTTCAAAGGTTCCTAACATGTTAAATAATGTTGTTTTCTTAAACTCTAACCGCAGCGTTCCATTCTTATTTGTTGATGAATGTGAACCTATTACTGTTCTTTATGCAACGGTAACTTTGAAAGATAAGTAGCTTCATACTCTAATACTGTAGAAACACTAAGAAGGATTTCATTTGCTCCTGCATATGTAATTCCTTCTTTTTGTTTTAATAAGGAGATCACTTCCATTACAATCGGCTCTTTATATGCCTCTTTTACTTCATATAGTTGAACACTATTCATTGGTCGTTTTAATTCTTTCATTAGTTTTCACCTCTTCTAACTCATAACTTGTATATTATGCAAGTTATTGTGTAAAAAAATATCTACTCTACTAGAGCAGTCTAAACCAAGCCAATCACTAATCATTGTCGCCTCTACTACATCAAATTGTGTTTTCCCATTCATTTTACTATTAATGGTTGTGATAGATACACCTAATAACTCTGCTAAATCCGCATATGTTTTCTTATGTTCTACCAACAACCCTTTTAGTTTTTCTAGTTTCATCTTTTCACCTCACTTATCTTGCATCTTATGCAAGTTTCTGATTACATGATAAGCCTATTAGTAAAACATGTCAACCGTACTATGCAAGATTTTATAAAAGTTTTATAATTTTTTTCTTGAATTTTATTCAAGTTTATTGTAATATAAGTTTGTAAGGGCGATTCTTATTTGGAGGCATATTATGAGTATCGATGAAAGAAATACAATAAACAAAGAAATAGGAGAAACGAATTAAAATCCATTAGAAAACAAAAAGGCATAACATTAGCTGACCTAGGAGCAAGATTAGGGTATTAGTGAAAGTAATATGCAAAGATATGAATCTGGTAAAATCGCTAGTGTTTCTATTGATTTTATTAATAGATTAGCTCCCTATATTAGAAGTAAAAGCCAGAATGGTTAATCGGTTGGGAATAAAGGATGATACGCCCTCAAGGTTACTATCTTGATTCTGAAACTGCTGAATATGCTGAAATAGCTTCGCACTCGTCCTCTGAAATGCGTTTTTTATTCTCCGCATCACGTGGAATTTCAAAAGGAGGATATGGAGAAAGCAGTAGAGTATATCGAACTTTCTAAAATCTGAAAACATAATAAATAATACTATTAGGGGATGTTATTTGTGATTGTTAAATATAATTGAATGTGATATTCCATCTGTGAAAGCTATTTCATCTACTGGGGAAGATGAAGGTGTTCACAATATTTATATCCGTAAGAATATGTCTATTGAAGATATGCGCAACGAAATTAGACATGAATTGCTGCATATCATTAATGATGATTTTTCACATTGATCAACATGTCAATCTTATTGAGCACATGGTAAGGCGGAAAGAACTTACAGATGACATGTTAGAAACTATAGATTTTTATCATCATGTTCTTTAATTGCAAAAAAATAAGCCCTCACCGCAGTGAGGGCCATTAAAAACTACATACCTTAGAGGTACTTCATTTTTACTCCACCATTATTATACCATACCTCTAAGGCTTATTTACTATACCATTTTTTAGCCTAGGAGGTATTTTTAATGTGGTGTGAAACTGTAACTACCAAAGCTGGTGTTACTAAATATAAATTTCAAGAACGCTATATGGATCCGTATAGTGGTAAAACAAAAAGAATATCTGTTACATTGACTAGTAATAGTAGGCAAGCCTACAAAATCGCACAAGCTGAATTACAAAATAAAATTGACTTGGCCACTAATACAGATATAGCCAAAGATATGACATTGAATGATGTTGTATCTGAATATTTAGAATCTAAGCGTGCCTTTAGAAAATCATCTACACAATATAGTATGGATAATCTTCACAAACAGATTATGAAATGGTTTCCTAGTGATATATTACTTTCTAAACTTTCACCATATATTATTCAAAGCACCTTTGATAAATTTGCTTGCCAGTATTCCTACAATTATACAAAACTTGCCCTTAGTCTTATTAGACAATCATTAAAAATATGCACGGCGCATGGAATATATTCGTGATATTTCATTTTTAGACAATATTGAATTACAAAAGCCTGTAGCTGATGTAGACCGCATCAAGAAACAACGTTCTAAATTCCTAACTAAAGATGAACTAAAAGATTTACTTGCACAATTGGATACTCTCAATCATCATGTATCCCTATTATGTGAGTTTCAATCTTTAACTGGTCTTAGATTTGGTGAAATGGTAGCGTTACGCACTCAAGACTACGATGTAGAAAATGCGGAAATAGATGTAAACGCCACTTTATCCAATCGTGGTAGCTTTTCTGACCCTGCTATGCGCCTTCCACCAAAGAATGTTCATTCTATCCGTAAGGTTAAATTAGATGCAAGAGCCGTACAGATTATTAATCATTTTATTACTGCCAATCAAGCAAGGCGATTATGGAAATCTAAATTTGCTGACCTAGGCTATATCTTTGTTACGGATGGTGGTTTACCATATGATCTACATTATGTGAATAGAACTATAAAAAAACTTGGTTTCCCAAAACCAGTAAGCACCCATACCTTTAGACATACTCATATATCTATTCTTGCTGAATCTAATGTTCCTCTAAAAGCAATTATGGAACGTGTTGGCCACAATGAACCACGTACTACACTCGCTATATATACTCATGTAACAGATGAAATGAAACAGGAAGTAAATGCAGCAATTACTAATATGGGTAATGTACTTGCAAATAAATAAAAATGAGCCACCGCATCATGTGCAGTGGCTTTTTTCAACCCTCATATAAAAGGGGCAAATATTTGTTTTTAAAAGGGGCAATAAAGGGGCAAATTGTTGTTACAATGCGTTACAATTTGTTACTCTTTATCTTTCAAATATCCTTGTAAATGCTTTATCTGTTACAGTTTGTTACAATTCGTTACAATCTGTTAAACAGTCAATAAGAATGGTGCGGTTGGAGGGACTTGAACCCTCACGAGCGTACG
>BNJU01001433.1_pt1 | contig 36745 bp, 37 predicted proteins | sample 8539281 | NCBI WGS metagenome assembly BNJU01 (sample SAMD00202456, study PRJDB9452) | human saliva metagenome | isolation source: human saliva | place: Japan
GGTATGATGAATTTCTCTTGGAACGAGAGATGAGTAAAGAAATGGGAAACGGAATAAAGACGATCAGGAAAAGGTAGTTCGATTAAGTCAAAATGAGTTGGTAAAATATCTTGGTATCAGCAAGATTTGGTGATGAGATTAGAGTATTGTTACTCCAACATTAGTAATTTTAAATCAATTGGGCAGAGTGCTTTAATATTTCTGTAAAAAGCATTAACAGAAAATATTAAAGAGAATTAAACATGGCGATTTTAATATAGCAAAAGAGACAAAAGATGAGATACGATATGATGGATTTGTTTTGGCTAACAAAAATTTATATGAAAGTGATGCATCAGAAACAAGGAAAAGGAGTAAATTAAAATATTTGGTCCTTTTTTCTAGTCATTAAAATAAAGCGATCTGGGGCGTTTCTCTGTAAAGGTCGATACATTTATCAAACACAGTTTTTACAGTCTTAGCAATTGAGTAGTGACGATATAACGACATTTTAAAATCAGTTTGAGTATATAGTAAAAACAATTTTCAGTATTAAATTCCACAATTTAGAAATATAAAAATTTTTTTCAGACTTTTGTTCTTATAATCTATACATTCAAAAATCAATCTATGAAGTGCAAAGAAAGGATTTTATATTAAATAGAGTACTTTTCTTAATATCGATAAACAGTTGGCATAAATTTATCTAAATTATCATAAAACAGTTGTTTAAAATCTTGAACATTTTGACGAGTTATGGGAGAAGTCTTTTAAAGTGAATTTCTGATGTTGGTAATTCTCCATTTTCATTTTTGTTTAAGAGTAAAGTTTTGGGTAAATTTGGTGAAAAATTCATTTAATGATGTTTCACAATAAGTATTTTTGACTTGGTCGTATTTTGAGAACAATTTAGTTTTTCTTTGGTAATGAAATCAATTTAAAGTATAAATCCTCAAATTCATATTTCAAGGAATACTATGCGAGCTCTTTTTCCTGCAAAAAATGAAATTATAAACATTTTTCCTCGTTTAATTTATCTAATGTTTCCTCGAGCGATATTGAAACATCGATTTGTAATAATCAGTTTTTCCAATTTTGAGATTTTATCAAAAATCAAAAACTGAGCTCGAATTCTTTGTAATATGGGAAATAATTTACATGGGCGATTCAAACGGAATCTCTACAATCACATCTGGGTGATTAAATGTTTCTGGCAATTGAATATTTTTATTAAAATATGTTAATTTCAAAAGATAGTCTCCTTTTGTTAAAAAAATTTATTGAAAACAATTTGTAAATGTTTTCATGAGGGCATATATCAAATTAAAAATCAGAAAAGAACTTTATTTAATATAGAGTACTTTTTTTATATTTCTATAAAAGGTATCTTAATTTTTGTATTTGTTATAGTTTGATTTTATGTGAATAAAGTGCATAATAAAATCACAAAAAAATCACATTCTGATATTTATAATGTGGCAATTTAGAATAATATAGTATGAAATTATTTATTTAATGGTTTTTGGTAATAAAGATTTATATAAAAATAGTTATTCTCTTGGAAGTTTCTAAATTCTTATCAGTAAAAGCTAAGAACTTTACAAAAGAAAGATAGAGAGGGTGTTATACAATTTGAAAGGACTTTGGTAATAGAAGATTCCTAACAAGAGAAAGAGCGTAAAAGTGGTAGAAGAAAACAATTTGTTTTTGATGATTCTAGACATGAAACATGACATAATTTGGCAGTACGTGTATCTGAAGTGAAACAAAAACAATCAGGTGAATTAGAGCAACAAGTAGAAGTTATCTTGAAACAAAATCACAATTTACAAAAATCCTATCATTTTAAAGGAAGTTGAGTCTGGATTGAATGAGCAAGGACAAAAATTACAACAGAGATTAAAATGGTCTTGAATAATAAAGTTAATAAAAATCTACATAAATTTTACAAAGATAGATTAGTATATTTGGATTCAGTATTTAAAATATATATTTGAAGAGATTGGAGTTGAAATAGTGAGTGTTTATGAATATGATTACGAAGTCTAACAGAAAAAGAAAAGAAGAAATCAATAAGAATTGAAGGAAATCAATGAGAAGAAAAGAAAAAATGATGAAAATCCTATTCCGAAGTATAATAGGAATACAAGAATTAGAATATGAAAGATAAACATAATCAAGAGTTTTTTTCAAAAATATTATGATTATCAAAGGTCAATATGGAACAGAGCAATAGATGAAAGAAAGCGTAATATAAAATCTATAAAAGAAATAGAGGGACTGGATTATGTAGTAAAAAGAATTAAATAAAATTATTTTTCCACAGTAATAATCTAAGGAAGAAAATGAAAAAGTTTGATTGGAATACAATTTCCATTGTAGAGTAAGAGATGTTCAATTTGATAATTTGGCAGGGTGGGATAATTATTTTAATCCAAATAGCTCAATCACAAAGGAAAGCTAAATACAAGAAGAAAAAGATGTTGAATCTCATAGAAAGTCTCTCTAAGAGGTGTGAGAGCAAAAGGTAAATGGAACTTTTTCTGCAAAATCTCAAAAATCTAGACGGAATATGGATTTGGCAAAAATCAGAATGGCACAAAATTAAGATTTAATGGTAAAATAACAGATGATTTCTCAGTTTCTGTTGAAAATAATAAATGGTATGTTATTATGAGCGTTGAGCACGCTGAAGAAAAAAATTTGCAATATCAAACAGTCAACAGGTATTGATGTAAATGTTGGTTCTATTGATTATTTAAAGAAAGATGATTTGGTAAAGGTATGGTGGAATTTTATTTGTTGAAACAAATCTTTATTTAGACAATATGATAAGATTAAATATTGAGTCAAGAGTAATTTCTAAGAAAGAAATAAAAATCCATATTATATTCATAGTAGAGGCATCATGAAACGATGAGCAGGTTGAATGAGAATTTGTGGTAGGGACTATAATATTCAAGAAGCAAATTTGAATAATATAGTTAAGTATTTCTTTGATAATTACAATGGGATTGTTATTGAAGATTTAGATGTTAATTCTATGAAAATGAATAAAGATTATGTAAATCATTACATAGAAGTGATTTTGGGCGATTTAAACAAAAGATGATTAACAAGGGCAGAAGAATATGATGTAGAATTTATATTGAAAGATAGATATTTCCCAAAAACGTCGGAATGTTCAGAATGTGGTCATGTTAAAACAGGTGATGAAAAAAATTATTTTTATGGGGAGATAAATATGGCAATGAGCAGTGGTATGTTTGTTATAATTGTGGTACAATTCAAGATGGGACGAAAATTCTATTTTTGAATTTAAACAATTATGAAAAATAAGCAATTAAAAATTAGTAATTTCATATTGAGTGAGCGAAGTGTAGGGTGGTGCTAGTTAAATAAGAATGGGTGAACAATCGAAACTCTGTGAGTTTGAGTTGTTGGTTTTTCAGGAGAATAATTCTTGTTGGAAAGTTGGTGACAGAATACGCGAGGAAAGTGAATATAACAAAAGTTTTTATATACGAAATATTGATTAGTATATCTGGGTTTATGTTTTTAATATGAGTTTCAAAAACTAAAGTGATTTGATAAATTCTTTTTTTGGATTTTTCCTTGGCAAACAAGTTTTTTTAGATTGCAAAATCAATGAGCAAAATTCTTTTGATGGTTTAAATCCAAATTGAATCAGTGTAGAACTATGATAAATTGTGTTGAAATTGTTTCTTGATGAGTTTTAAACATAGAAGTCAATAGTTTAATTTCAAATGTTGTGCAAAGCTGTTTTAGAACTTTCAGTAGGATTGATAATAAAGCAAATTCTTTGAATTTAATTTGTCAGATTAGGAAAACAAGTTCTCAGGCGTTTTTGAGTCTTTAATGAATGTTGAAGCGAGCTCTGACAAAAATTTGAAAGATTTAATCATTTCAACAATTTCTGTTTGATTTGTAATTGTTAGTTTAGAACATCCAAAGATGAAAGAGATAACAATTTCTGTTACTTTTTCTGGGTGTAATTCTTTTGCAGCTTTTGTTAATGTATCAATCAATTCAAGTTCTAATGGTGGAAAGAACAATTCAAGAACACGCATCTTTTTAAGTTCTTTAAAGAATACAGATGGTGTTTCAGATTTAGTAATTGCTTTTTTTGTTTCTTCTAAGATACGTTCCATAGGAAGAGCAGTACAATCAAGAGTTTTAGCAATTTCAATTGTTTCAGGTGCAATTTCAAATCCAAAACGAGAAGCGAATTGAGCTGCACGGAAAACTCGTAATGAATCTTCAACAAATTTTTCAGTACAATGTCTTATGATACCAGATTCTAAATCTTTCATTCCAGCAAAGAAGTCAAGAATTTTACCAGTTTGGGTATCTTTCATTAGAGCGTTGATTGTAAAGTCACGACGTTCAGCGAACGAGACTAAAGCGTAAATGGGTCAACAACAATTTCAAAATCTGTATGTTTTTTTCTCAATTTGTTTTTTTCTGTACGAGGGGAGCAGAGTCGAAAATCTGTGAAAAGTCCATAAAAGGGAACTGTGAAAGTCCAAATGATTTGGCAGAAATCAATTTTAATTCCTAGTTCTTGAGCAACAGAAACAAATTCATCTTCAGTAATATGGTGAATTTCAATGTCAATATCTTTGTTTTTCTTTGGCGACAATTCATCACAGAACAGAAAGCACGTAGTGATTTTGAGTACCTTTAATTGATAATTCTTTAAGTAATAATTCTAATTTAGTCATAAGTTTTTTTCCCTCTTTCATTTCTATATTTATATAATACAACAAAAATCCCATTTGTCAACAATAAAATAAAAAAATATTTAGTTTTTAAAAATTATTTGTTATAATGAAATTGTTCTCAAAAGGTGTTTAAAAAAATTTGAATAGAATAAAATAAATTGGAGAACAAAAAAATGAAAACACAAGATGTTATCGGAAACAAATATAAGAGCCGGAAAAGGATTATAGAGCAAAAATTTGAAAGTAATAAGTATTTAATTCTTAGATTAGATGGCAAGAACTTTCAAAAGTCATTTACAAAAAGAAATGAAAAAGACATTTGATGAAAGATTATATGAAATTTTTCAAAGGGGAACTAAAAATGAGTATGTGGAGGGCATGAGATGGCGTAAAAATCGGGTGGTATCAATCAGATGAAATCTCTTTGGTCTTGTTAATGATAGTCCTAAAATCAATAAACAATATTGGTTTGATAACAAAAGTAGAAAAAAATCCTTGACATGGTACATCAATCTGTGAGAAAATTCAGTACTGAGATATAACAAATTCGGACAATTTGGATAAAAATTTGGTTTCTTTGATGCAAGAGGATTTGTAGTTGATACATTTGATGAAGTACAAGAATATTTAGAATGGCGAGTTAATGAATTGATTAAAGAGTCTGTTTATTTATGAACTTTTGATAAAAGTAAAGAAAATAGCAATCCTACAAAGGAACGATGAATAAGTCAGTTAAAGAAAAAAATTGATTTATTGAAGAATGAGTATGGTGTGGATTATTATGAACTAGGTCAAAATATAGAAAAGGAATTTTTTGGTCAAAAGAATAGTAGACATTCGTAGTTAAAAAGAACAATATCACAACATTTGAGAAGAAGATAGGACGTCAGTAGAAGAAAATTCAAATTACATGGAACTTTTGATAATGTTGCAGATATTGTTGACATTTTAGAACGAAAGGTGAATAATTATGAGTAATAATCAGATTATTGGTAGTTATAATAAAATTAGAACTTTTTGGGTGATTTGCATGGAAATACAAATAATGTTATAAGTTAATTGATTACATTATGGAACATGATAGTCGATTTGTTAATTCAAGTTGGAGATATGGGCGTGATGGGCGGGACGTTTGAAAAAAATATCTAAATAGGGCAAAATAAGAAATTAGAGTCTTATAATATGGAACTGGTTTATTGACGGTAATCATGAGAAATTTTTAATTGGTGGTAAACAAAGTTAAAAAAATCCTCATGGATTGATTCTGTGGATTCTAAAATTAAATATATTCCTAGAGGAACAGTGGCATGGGAAGAGGGAGTTCTATTTTTGTGGTGGAACTTTCTCTATTGATAGAATTCATGAGGGGCATTTATAAGGTTGGTGAGACTCAGGGAGATCATCAAAGAAGGAGAGGAGGGCAATCAATTATTACAATGAGGAATTATAGTAATTACAAGATTGATTGAACTTTATTTCTCATGATGAGTCCATTATTTGAGCATTATCAAGATGATTCTATCTTTATGAATCAATCAGATTTTTTTATGAAGATTGAGTCCCATAAGATGAATTTAAGTAAATTATATGGATGGTAGGGGTCAAAAATAATTCATGGACATTATCACGTTAATAATAAGTTTAAAAAGACGGTATTGAAAATATTGATGTAATTGTGATGAATCTCCATTTGGCGAGACAATATACAATTGTTGAAGTGTGAGATTTGAGAGTTGACTTTTGATTTTATGATAAAATGAAGAAAATAAATTTACAAGGGTGGAAGAAATGACAATTGATAAAAAGGAACTAGAGATGAAAATGAAGCGAGTTCAGTAAGAGAGAATATGAGCAAGGGTAAAGAATTAAGAGTTTAGACAATACAGTAAGAATGGTTTGATGGGTATAGATGAGAAAGAATTCTTCTTTAAAGGTACTATTGGAGATATAAATTCTTGGATTATTTGAATGATAAGCAATTAGAGTTTGGCGAGATATCGTATGGAGTGGAGAAAGAAAATCCTAATTATAATTTCCAGCTGAGAGTTACAGATATAACAGAGTGGTGGTCAAATCTCATGGGTGCATTTCAGGTAAAACAATTGAACAAATTATTAAAGTTAGAGATAGAGATTTGAAAATATGAGACTGAGATTAGGGGTATCGTATATTATGGAACGTGTTCAGCTACGGACGATAGGGGCAGTTGAACTTTGGATTTGGAAGAACAAACAGTCTTCAGGGATATGAATAATAAATTTGATTTCGGTCCTCATACAGAAATTATCAGAGTTAGTTATATTAAAGTTTGGGCGATGGTAGAGTTAAGTTCTCTAAATTGTTGGCGTGGACTAGTTGGGTTGGAGTAATGGGACAGTGAGAAGATATTCACAACATTTTCATGAACGACGATTAAAGATTTGGCTCGTTTGTTGATGATTTAGGGGTAAAAGAAATCTATAATGATTTAAAGATTCAATTTTATTGAGTCATAGCGTACGTTATGAAAAAGGACAATTATGCATTCATTAGGGGGACAACAGAGTTTATGAAGAAAACAGATTAGAGTTATTGATACAGTGAGTTTATCTCAATTCTTTGCATCAAAATGAAAATAATGGTAACGGAATTTTGTTGGTAATGGTGGGAAATATGAAGAAGCACATGGGCCGGTGGTGAGTAATCGTTAGGGACTATGAGGATATTTTAAGGGAGAGTTGAAATCAAAAGGATTAGTTATGAATAAAAGAAAAGTTGATAAGTTTGGGCAGAGAGATGAACATGGATTTCAATTGGTGAGACAATGGACGGAGGAGGATTTCAAAACAGAACAAGTGGTATCAGTCAGGTGATGTAATGGGTGAGTAAAAACGTTTGGAGGTTTGGGAGAAACAGGCATTGACAATGGGACTAGATTATCCTAAGTGAGATGTAAATTATGGAGCAATGGAACGATTGTTTGCAGTCTATTGATGGAAAGTGATAAAAATGAGACAAGAGTTTATATATTGTTGGTGGGAAAGAATTTACAAATCTTTCTGCATATTATACGGATTTGATTAAAACAGAAATTAAAAGGTGAATTTATGAGGGAGATGGATTTATATTGACAATCCATTTGGTATTGCAGATTTAGGTGGATTGATCAAACGAACTTCTGATGATGTAATGAGTCAAATATTATAAGAGGTTGGGCGATGAGATTATCAATAAAAGATATAACGAGTGTAAAAAGGAATATTGGACTCAACAAGTCAGTGCAAAAACACAATGGATCGGGTGTTGCAAGGGCATTATACAAAATGAGCGTCGTTGAGGAAGAGCCCATAGCAAAGTTTGGTGAAAATAAAAATCCTAATGATTTATTGAGGATTTCAATTCAAAGAAATAAAAATCAATGAAGATTTATTAGTAGTAAATTCCTTTGATCAATTGAGAGTTTATGGAAGGACGGAAAACATGGCGTGAAGATTTGGTAATCAAAAATATTAAAGAGGGTGCAGTAAATATAGTAACAAAAACAATAGTTATTCCTTGGGTTCAATTGGGTGTGGACAGGGTGGTGGAAAGTGGGATTATATTTTTAAAAATATAAAAAAATATAAACAATCTTTTAATCTGTAAATATGAGGGATAATTATGAAGAGTTTGAGAGGTAGACATCAAAGAATCACGTTATAAAGGGAACAAAAGTGGGACAAGAGTACAGTTTCTGTTTTGGCGAAGATGAATTAGGAATTATTCGAGTTACATTCTCTGGTTTTATCTAATGTAAGAGGAAAAATTTCAACGTGGTATAAAAACGTCAGATTTAGAAAAAGGATCAGAGATTTAAAACATATTATCTATAAACAGAGGTAATTTTTTGGCTGATGACAAAAACGACAAAAAAGAATTTTTAAATTGGTGTAATAATATTGTCAAAAGAAGGTTCAGTGAAGTACAAGGGTGAGTAAATAAAATCAAGAAAAGATAGAAGAAGAAAAGGAGAATAAATGTGAGTCTAATTAAAAGAAAAAAATTACAGGCATGGTAAGAAGCATTGGGCGTAGGGAGGACTCAATGGACAGAGTAAAAGGAATTGAAAAAAAGAATTGAAAAAGAAACAGATTAGGGCAGGCTTTGGTACATTACGTTCAATTGGAGAGCATCACAATAAAGGGAATTGAGAAAAAGGGTAGATGGTGAAGATGGGGAAGTGTTGGTTGCTGGTCAAAGTCGTAAAGTTCGTCTAGCAGAAAAAGGAACATAGGTGGCGGAAGGATACAGAAAGAATTTTGATGTTCAATTAGAAATTATCAGGGAGTCTGTGGAGATGATGTCTTAGATGAGTTGTTGGTAAGGTAAAAGGGTGTGCGTGAGAGTTAAGGATGAAATATCGGTGTTGCACAAAAGGATTCAAAAGGTAAAAGCAGACGGAGGGATTGTTGTCAAATCGTAAATGAGGGAATTAAATAAATGGTTGGGCGTATTGTCAGCAAACAAGAAACAAAATAGAAAAAAACATAGATTTTTCTAATTTGTTTTTATTATCAGACGTATTGTTATCATTGGTAGAGTATTCTTTTGGGGATTACAAAGTGAGGAGATTCAATGGACTGTAGTCTAAAAGGTGTGGTGTTAGTAACAATAAATTATTTTGCAAAACGAGGGAGGTGATTTAGTGAGGAGAGATGATAAAGTTATCATCAAAGAGTTATAGGGATTGGCAAATGATGGCGTGAGAATCAAGAACGATGAAGTCTATATAAATGAGTAGAACAAAATGAATCTTGGGTTCAAACGTTTTAAAGAAAAATTTGGTAAGATGGATTTCATGAAGAATATTCTTATAATCAAATTTTAATCAAACAGGAGATGAGGCAGACGTTTTGAGTGTGATAATGAGGGTGAAGTGAATTTAAAAGTAGTCTAAAGACAATGAATATTATCTATTGAGGCGATAATCAGGGCGTTTCAAAAGATAGTAGAGAAGTAGGGTAGAAATCAAAGTGGTGGAAAAGTTATTATCAAAAATATAGGGCATTTTAAATAAAAAAATTAGAAGAAGCGGTTAAAGAAAGTTTTTCTTTTTGATATAAATATTGTAAAACAAAAAAATAAAAAGAGGGACTTTGCATGACAAATTTAGTAGAAATATGCAAGAGTGGAGAGATAAACAGGCGGTAAGATGGTTGGTACAACATCTAAAACGAGGTTAAAATATATGGACAAAATACAGATAGAGATGAGTCGGAAGGGTCATCTGGGATTTCATTGGGGATAAAAAAATAGTTTATTTGAAGTCGAAGAATATTTTTCCCATTGGAAGAAGATAGAGCTCTTTTAATGAGTTTCAGAACTTTGGTTAATTCTTCAAGTATCATAATATAGTAAGGGCGGATTACAATTCGAACTTTTTTCACGTTACAAAATTCTCCATTTTTTTGATAAAATATATTATAAAATAAAAAAAGAAAGAGGTGGGTATATGAATTTAGAAATAGTATTAGTTTTCAATTATCTTCTTTCTGAATTTGGTGAATTCAGCATTAAGTCAATTGAAATATGTATTGAGCAACAAATCAAAGAGTTGGGAAATGTGACTGTACTGAGCGTGATGGTCTATTCTATTTATGGTCTTTAAAATTAGTTATGAAAAGACACATCGAGTTTTAGAGTATTGTAATTCTAACAATTGGTAAATTATTAGGGATTGAGCCAGGCGAGTTTATTGAAGATAGGGCAATCAGAAAAATCTATCTTTATCAAATCTGGTTTATCGGTATGAATTTGTTTTAGAATTAGAAAAAGAAGGTCATGAGAATAATATTTCAATTGGGCTACAGTAAAGGTTGGTCAAATGGAATTGAACGATTTATCATTTCAGATCATTTGAAGTTCAAAACAAACAAAAATGGTTGTTGGTGATTTCAAAGAACATGGAATTAAGGGATTTCTAACAGGATGGTTTTGGATATCTAAAAGTTTGGAAATATTAAGAATGAACTTTGAATTTTAAAAATATTTTTTTAAAAAAAGGTTGACAAAGGTATGTAAATTTTTTTATAATGGATTCATAAAAAGAAATGAGGATAAAAATATGTTTTGATTTGGCAATTTCAATGTTGGCGTCATTTATGTAATGTGTACAGGGGGCATGATGAAAAAAGTATTGAGTGAAAAATGGTGTTGGCATATAAAAGGAGAAATAATATGGTAAATGAAATTCTATTAGAAGTTATCAAGAAGGATTTGAAGAAAAAGGACAAGTTAAAGTTGTCAAAGATTCAAAGTATTCATCATGAAAGATTTGGGAAATACTATGTGGGATACGTGATGATTTGGCGTTGGAGATACATTCATTTGGCTAAAGATAAAGTTTGGTAAAAGATTTCCAAAAGAATTGGGATTTTTGAATCTATTGCATTAGAGTTATCATTTTTGATAAGTTTTTTATTTTTATTGACAAGTTTTATTTTTTTATTGTATAATGAATATGTAAGAATAAAAGGAGAATGAAGAATGACAGCATTAACAGAATTAAAAGAAATTGTAAATATTGAAGTTTGCAATCATCATATTATCAAAGATAAATTCAGAGTTTCAATCTTGAAGGAGACAAATCGTGAGATAAAATTGAAATTGAACATATGATTAAGGAGTTGAACTTTCTATGGAAAGGAACTAAAATTATTGTTATCTCTAATGATGAGATTAAAGATTTATTTTGAGTATGTATATACAAAGAATCTCAAAGTTAAAAACAGAATATGGTAAAAGTACTCATTATGGAAATCTGATTTGATTTATTCAAATGAGTTCTAAGGGCGATTTAAAAGGTAAAAATGTAAAGAGGAAGAAGAATTGAGGGTTAAGGAAGAAGCAGATGGCAGAAAGACAAGAAAAAGAATTAAATGAGTAAAAAGAAAACATTGGTCATGGAAGAAGAAATTGAAGAAAGAGTTGGGTAATTACAGATATTGAGTCCTTTTACAATGATTGAACTCAAAAGAAATCGTTATGGTGAACTATCTTGTTGTTCCATATTTTGAAAAATTATATGTACAAATTTCTGATAAAGAATTTTGGGGAGAAAGGATACTGTTTTTGATTGGATTGGATATGGAACAATTGAAGATGGTGAGTTCAGAGTTTGCAGGCAAGGGGATGAGTTAGTCGTAGAATTTCAATGACATCTATCAAAATGCAGTTGAAGAATTATTAGAAGAAGTTAATTATTCCTATTCTTGGTGTCTCAGCTCAAGCGTTTGCGATTGGATGGTTGAAATTAGAAATAAATGGGCGTAGTGAGGAATACATTAACATGGTTCTGGCAGCATTAAGAATTATTATAAGTAAGAAAAATGAAAGAGGAAATAAAAATGAGTAGAATTTGTTGAGATTAGTATTTGGAAACAAAGGGTATGATGAACAAGTAATCATCAACATTGACGATGTTGGCGGGACGGTGAGGGACGAGATGCTACATTAAAAAGCATTTGCAGATGGAAGTTTTGATAGGTCTGTATCTTCTGGGAGGCGATGGGTAGGAAAATATTAAATATAGAAACAATTGGTGGTATGTAGGAAGATTGTTGAATAATGAAAATGAAAGAGTTATGAAAATAAGTACTTTTTATCGTTTTATTTTTTTATAATAGAATAGTTAAAAAGGAGGTGAAAATATGAATTGAAAGAAAGAGATTATCTATTCAGGCGATGGGCGATTCGGTTTTTAATTAAGAGGGCGTGATCAAAAGTTTGGTAAAAATTTGTATAACGCAAGTCTTTATGATGTTAGACAATATTATTTTTGAGGCAAATCATATAGAACTGGCAATCTGAAAGCATATTTTTTTACAAAAAAATAACAGTCCCACGGTATGAAAGTACTCCAATCTCATTTGGTGAACAAGTCTTAATGCAAGTGGGACGACAATTTATCAGTTTCTTTAACAATAAATCTAATAAAAGAAACGTATTCAAAATATAAAAAGATAAAAATGAGACAATGTTGTAGTTTCCCAAAAATAGTATTTCTAGGAAAATAGAGATTTGACAGGGGCAGGGCGTACATTTGTGGATTTATGTAAAAGAAGTTATAATCTTAAAATTCAATCAACAAAGGATAATGTGAAGATGGTTAAATTTGTTTATGATGAAGTAAATGATTTAATCAAATGTTTCAAGATTTATGAAGTTGAACGAAACAAATTAAAAGTGATAATTCTAGGTGAATTTCTCAATTGAGCTGGGTTTAAATAATATTGTGTCTATATACAATAACATTGGAATCAGATTTGGTATACAATGGCGGACGTCAAAAGCGATGAGCATGTTACAATAAGGGCGTGCAAAAATGAGGGACGGGTTGGCGTAATGTAAAATCTTCAAAAGATTAAAACAATTGTCTTTTTAAGAGAAATAATAAGATTGAGTATAGAATGCACAAAATTTCTTCTCATATTATCAATGAAGCAGTGAAAAATAACATTTCAAAAAAATCTTTATTGGAAATAATATTGGACGGAAAAATGAAATTAACATTGGTGGAAGAAATAATCAGGAACATTAATATTCCCACATAGGGGCATTCAATCAATTATTATATAAAGGTTTATTGAATGGTATTGAAGTAATATTTACAGAGGAAAGTTAAGATTCAAAAGCAAGTTTCTTTGATAAGGATTATTTGGCAAAATATGGTGAATCTGATAATCCTAGAATTCTCTGGTATAAGAATTAAACGTGGTTTATATAGAGATGGTAAAAGGTAATGTATGGAATGGCGGGTTTAAATGGAACGTATTATGAGAAAAAAATTTCGGATAAAAGCATATAAAGGAATAAGAAAAAAACAAAAAGAATTGATGGAAAAGACTATTCTTGTAACATTATAAAAGTAGCAGTCAATTTGTTTTAATGAGAGTGTAGGGTGGGATTGTGGGTGGTATGAGAAATTAAATCTTAATTTGGTGAGTCTATAAAAATCAAATTATATTTATATACATTTGATTGAAATATATTTTAGATATAAAAAAATAAAAAGAGGTTAGCAAAAAGAAATGACAGGGCGTATTATCAGAATCATTTTTCAAAAAAATGATTATGTAGTAATGAGTTAAAAAATGACAAACAATTGGTATGGAGATAAAGTTTTGGAACTGAAGGCAAAGTTATTATTTTTAAAAAATGGTAGCAAATACAATGAGATGAGTCTGACAAGTAAAGAGCGTGGAGTAGGGTGAGCATATTGTGGACTGGGTCATGGGAATCTATCCATTTGGGAAAAAGAAAAATAAAATTAAAAAATTTAGACATAGAGTTTTATTTAAGTTATTTTTTAAAGAATTTGAGTTACGATTTACATTTGGTGAGTGTTCATAATTAACACAAGAAAAAAATCAAAATTAAATTGATTAAATACGTCATTTGAGTAAAAGGTTTGAATTTGAACAGACAATCAGTGAAAAAAGTTGGCGGGACCTATAAAGGAGAATATTATGGAAAATGAGGGCGTACAAAATTAATTATCAAAGATTTGAGTAAAGGAATTGAGCGAGGATAGAGATGGAGAGCCAAAGTGGCAGAGGAAGGGTTGATTCGAAACATATATGGGAATTCAAAAAAAGTTTATGTTTTAAATAGCATAGTAGCAAGAATGGAAAGTTTTTGAGGGAAGGAATGAAAATATTTTTAGACGATTTTAGGGGCGGTGAGATGAGTTGATTTGGTATTTAGAAGTGGCAGAGCATTGGTTCGTGAATTTCAAAAGAAAATCTAATCAACATTATGAGTTAATCTCGTTTGAGCATGATTTAGGGTGAAAAACTTGATAACAGGGATATGATGTAGTTAAAGAGATTATGAATGAGAACAGACATCAATTTCAAAGTTTTGACAGATTCAATTTCAGAGCAAATGTAGTTGGATTCAGGAATATGTGGTAGAAATAGTTAGTGGAAATTTATGATTTGGTCCCAGGTGGAATTATTGATAAAAAGATTGAAGGGACTACAAGTATATGAGCGATTTTTAGGGTTTGTTATAGTCGATATAAAAACAGTAAAACAGTTAAAACATTTTTCGATAAATGTATCAGAATTACAAAAAGCGAGTAAAACAGATTTCAAAATAAAAAGAAAAGAGTGATAATATTGGGTGCATTTACAGAGTGGTAAGACAAGCAAAAAAATGGACTGAAATAAGATTAGACGAGAAATAAATTTGAATTTCTAAAGGATGATTCATTAAATAAAATGTTTAATGAAAATTGGATCATTATTTGATGAAAATAAAGAATATGAATTATGGGACGTATTCTTCTCACATTTATTTTGGGAAGATTATAAATATGTTGGCGAGCGACAGAGACAATCAACAAAAATTGAATTATTGAAAACTGGACGTTTTTATTAAGAAATTTCCTTATTCAGTAGGATTTTTGTATGTTGTTGTTTAAGAGATTAGTACAACAAAAATTGAGTACAAAATTTGAGGGGGCATTTCGGATCGGGATTGGGCGAAATCTTTGATGATGTACAAGATTTAGATTATTTAATAAAGAGCATGAATAATGTTTTAGGGTGAAAAACATATTGAAGAAGATAACATCATTAAATTCAGAAATGAAATTATTTCAATGGCGTTTCGGTAATGAAAGATTGTTATAATGTCAAAAATGAAGGGATTTTTGATGTTATTGATCAAAAATATTATGAAGAGTAAATTTAGGGGTTATTTAATGAGTGCAATGGTCATGAAAAAAAGATTTATCCGAGATACAGTTGAATTGGTCAATAAATTAGAAGTCTATATCTTAATGAAGTTCATGGGTTATTATAAAGAAGAGTGTATTAGATGTGGCGAAGCAGAATTTGAAATTCTGTGTGAGTATTATTCTATCAATCAAGTGATTATGTTTTATGTCCAGTCATCTTTGAGAATAAATTGAGATTTGGGATATTAGGGTCAAAAAAAGAGATTTAGGATTCACGAAATTTCTATCTATTGGATTGGGTGAGTCATGAGGCATAAAATCAATTTCTGAATCAGGAACTTTCGTGAGAAACAGTCTCTATGGTAGAGGCTGTATTGCAGATGGAACTTTCGTTTTGGTATGTGATTCTACGGGACGATAAGATTGTTAATGAATCATCAAAATCGAGTTTAAACGGATAATTTATCAATGAGTGATTTAGATAATGAAATTGATTTTAATGATTATAAAATAAGTGTAAAGACAAAAGACAGGGAATGTTTAAAACACAAGATTGAGTTTCCATGTTCCTTGGCATTCAAAGAAATAGTGTTCAAAAGTTTATTTTGAAAAAGAAAAATAAGATTGATGATGATAAAACATAGGTTTACAACAGAGAGGAAATCAAAGTGTGAACGGTTATTTATTGAATTTTTAAATAGTTAAAAAAATAGCACAATTTTTGGCATTGTATGACAGGCGGAAAGATTATAATATAATAGAATAAAATGAAAAGGTGGTTATAAAAATGGAACGTTTACAAAAAGTTATTTATCTTATTGAAGAAAAGTGAACATGTAAGTGAGGTTTGATGATGTAGAAAAATTCTAAAATCAATTTTTTGAGTACTCGTAGAAATTAAAATCAATCTAATTCAACAAGTAAAAAGGACTTTTAATCTGGACAGCGGAAGAAATCAATCATATTGTCTGAGGAAAAACAGGACATGAAAATTGCAGTTGGTACTAGCGTTGATTACATTGTAAAAAGTGAGTGGTTACAGATTTCTGGAACTCGGGAAGATTATTATAGAGTGGGAAGGATTTTATTGTTAATGAAACAGATGTAATAGTGAGTTTCAAAACAATCAATGAGGGCAATCACATCATTTAATTTTAAAAAAATAGAAAGAGTAAAAAAATGAAAACATTGAAAGAACAACAAGTAACATCATGGTATCAGATTGCGTAAAAGGGTAAAAAAAGCAGAACAAACAGTTGAACAAGATTCTAATAAAGAGGGGCGTTGACAGAGCAGACTAAAAATCTTAATTCATTGTTTAAAAAAATATTGGATCCCTTGTTTGATGAAAATAAAGAATATCAATATGGAATGATGGCATCTTAATTTATTTTGGGCAAGGAATGAGCGATTATTTCAGAGTTGAACAAAGTCCTATTAACAAAATAATTTGGATTGTTAGACGCTACAAGCAACAGGTGAGTTTTGGCTGAGATACAATAGGCAAATCTTACAATAAAATTCTTTTTGATGATTAGTGAGTATTCATATGTACAAAGGAACTAAAAAGGAAGTTGATTTTTGTGAAGTTCTCAAAGAAAAGAAATATTAGACGGCGTTAACAGTTTTCAAAGATTTAATTGAACTAATTGGATTTGTTTCTTATGATGGAGTAATGAAAATCATAAAAGTAATGGTATGAAATTAAAAATTATAAGATTAAAATTTCTCCAACATTAGAGTTAAGCTAGAAATTGTTGGTATAAATTGTATTCTAGTAATATAAAGAATATTCGACAATATGTGAATGAAAATAGTGAGTTTTCTGAAATTCTATTTGAACGTTTAATGATTCATCAAGATGATTTACGAGGATTTAAAAAGGGAAAAGTGAAAGTTAGTTCAAGTTTATTCAGAAATGTGTGATGATTTGGCAAAAATCAGATATGCAACAAATTAAAAAAACAATTTGTTTCATCTGTAAAAAAATATGATTTAGACAGCAATAATTATCGTAATGGGCATGGTGAGGCATAATTATAAATTTATCCTTTCTGTTGCAGAACGAGGTAAATGAGAATATGGGATTTTGAGGAATGAATTCAAAAAAATAATTCTAATTATGGAACAGGGGCAAAAGAAAAAGGGATGAGAACTTTGATTATCAAGATTTAGAAAACAAAATCAGAGTAGAACTTTTGAGATTGGTCTAAAAGTTTGGTAAAAATTTTACGAAAAAAATAAATCTAAGATAGAAGGAACAAAAAAATAAAATTTCTTCATAAACAGGATCAAAATTCAAAAATGAAAGGACAGCATTTTTCATCAATAGCGAATGATCTGGATTCAAATTGATCATAACAATTTTAAATTTTTATAGGGGTTTGGTGCTATACGATTTTACAATTGGTGCTAAGATTCACGATAAAGTAATGGGATGTTGAGGGAAATTCAAAAAGTGTAGGAACAGGGAGTAATTGAGAAATTTATAAATAGTTAAAGGAAAATAAATCATGAACAGGATATCAAAGATTGTGTTTATGGTCTTGGGGACATTTAGGGTTGCTGCAGTTGGACTGAAAAGCAGTTTAATGCAACAGATATGAGTTTCAGGTGGTGTTTGGGATGAAACAATTGGGATGGTCAGATGATACAAAGCATGAGTGAAGTTGTGATGAGTCAAAAGAAAATAATAAAAGATTGATTTAAAAAGCAATTCAACAGGGAACTGTTGTTGGAAAGATTATGATTTGTGAAAGTCATAACAATGGTTTGATGTAGAAATACAGGTACTGGAACTAGATAGACGAAAAGGTTTAGATGATTTGTATTCTAATGGTAATGGAGTTTAATGAGGGTGAAAAGCTAATCTTTATTGATTGTGGCGATGAAGAAATTTCTAATGTTGGTGGTAGTGGTGATTTCTGTTCAATCAGGGAACATGTCTTGTATGTAAAGATTGGAAAAGAGTGATTGAGGGCAAATCTTTAGAAACAATTTTTAGATGAATTGGAATGATGGGAGATTTCTCACGATTAAAAAAATCTAAAAAAATAGATAGAGATTCCATTCAATCTGGTGGTTATGTTGTTCATGGTTAGGGGACTCATATGGTGCATTTTAAACGGGCACGTACAGTGGCGACGTAGCAGTTAATCTTGGTGATGATACAGATCGGCGGAAGCAGGGTGACAGGCGGATTGTTACGGGATATGAAGATGTTCAAAGAATGGATGAACAGACGTAAAGAGTTAATTGATTCACATTGTTCTAAAATAAAAGATTTGGCACTTAAGTTGGTAAATCTTTTTAAATAAGTCTATTAAATTTATTTTTATAAGCAAGTTCTATTGCGTAGTGTTGTCCTAATGATGAGTCATTAAATTTCTTATCTTCCATTTTGTCTATTTCATTCTTGTGTTTGGAAAGTACAATCTCAAAATTCTTAATTCCTTATCAAAGTTCAGAGACATTTGGGAGTGCTTTCAGCAATAATTTCTTTTTATTTCATCTGAAATTGTTATTTTGAGTTCATTCTCAAACAGGTACGCATAGCATAATTTAATCAATTCTTTTTCATCTTTGATGATGAAATATTTATTTTCAAATCCTATGGGTAAATCATTATAATTTTTTTATTGGAAATTTAATATTTCTTGATTGGACTAACGAGGATGAGTTTATTTTTGTCTTTTTAAAGAACTTTCAATATGATTCATTTTACAAGGTAGAACTTTCTTTTGTTATAATGGTGTTATATAAAATATTATTCTAAAATAAGAGGTATCAAAATGATTATTTTTAATTATTGAGTGTAATTGCAGTATTGGTAATCTTTTTCATTGGTTTCAAGTATAAACAGAATATTGAGGCAGAAAAAAAGTAATAAAAGATAACGTAGAAGATTTTTTTCATTTGGAGTAGAACGAGGGCTCAGTAATATGGTGAAGATAGAGACAGGATTAGTCCATTAGAAAAAGGGCTGAGCAGTAGGGAACTTTAGAAAAAAATGGGCATGAAAGGTAGAAATTATCAAATTGCGGGAGAAGATGTCTATGACAATTAAAATCGAGTCAATTCAAGGTAATGGAGAGATTTAGTTGGTGGCAGGGTCTATTCAATTAGAATATAATTTATGGGACGTACAAAATGACATTGAATTATTTAATTTTTGTGGGCGAAAATAAAAAGAAAAGGCTGGACTTTTATTTGGAGAAAAGGAATTTCAGGTCAGATACAAAAATGTAGTTGAATTTAACAATTCTTCAGCAAATACAATCTTTGATAATATGGATAAGTTGATTGTGCGAGATTATCCTTTGCGATTCTTTAGAAAATGAAGAAGGAGGCAGGTGGTATAAAGGGAGACAAAAACAATTTAAATCTAATAAAGATAAATGGTAGACGTTATTTGTTAGATTTACAAAAAAAAAGTTGTTTTGAATAATCTTGGGCAGATTCATGTAGAGTTATATGAAATGGACGATAAGATTTGGGTGAATAACAAATTAAATCCATTGGTTGGTGATTTATATGAAAATAGCAAGGTAACACAAGAACAATTCCATTTGGTGGCACAATTCATGAATGAGGTAGAATTAGAGTGGAAAAAAATCCTAAAGACAAAAATGAATTGGAACTATTATCAAGGAAGAGCATTGAGTGGAAGGGACGGGATGGGCATCATTTATCTCAATATTTAAAAGATTATTGAATTAATCTTTAATGGAATGGGTGGCATTAAAAAGGAGATTTGAGTAATCTTTATGACGAGTTATGTTGAAGTAGTTTATGGACGCTACATCTGACAAAGATAGAATGAAGTTTAATGGTATGTAGAAATATTTTGTCAGAAAAGAAAGAGATTCTAAAGTTGGATATATGAGTCTCTGGGACTGAAAACGAGGCAGTAGGTGGATTCAACAGCAGGATTTGGTATGTATTATACAATTTTAAATCGGATAACAATTTCTTCTGAAAGATAATGTATTGATGCAATTAGAAACAGCACAGTTGTTATTTTGGCACGTTGGTATTTCGAGGGCTGAATAATTTTCTTGGATTAATGATTCGTTAAATAAATGTGTAGGTAGAATTATTAACGGAACAGAAGAAACAGGTTTCTTAATTTATGATTACAAGAACAATGATTGGCGGAAGTCTGCAAAGAGTTTGATGGATTGCGGCGTCCTAATCTATATGAGCAATATAGAAAAGAATTATAATTACATGATTAAAAGAACATGGAGCTAACAAGAAAAATTAGAAATTTATTAAATAGAAAGGTAAGAGCATGGCAATAGATAACAAAACAGATTTAATAAAAAGAAATTGAAGCATTTAGTAAGGATGCTTTATGATTTTTCAAGGTCTGAAAAATGAGTCATTTCTCAAAAATAAATTTAGAACTATTATTCTGAACACGGTATCTTAAAACGTGTTGATTGGTCAGAGGGATATTCTTGATGAAGAGCTCCTTATTTTTCTATGGTTTATTCTTTGATATGATTGAGTTGAATCAAATGCAGGGAGTAACAGATGAGCATGTTTTAGTAGTGCTTTATCAAATTTATAGAGATAAAAAAATAAAAAGAATTTGAAGGAGTAGATTTGTTTATGCGAGTAATTCAAAATAGTAGAGCAAAAGGGAGAACTCTCAAAACACAGGCGATAACAAAGGGTATAATGATGTTGAGGAATTTTTTTAAACAATGTGGTGGCGTAAAATTCATAAAACAAATTAAAAAGTAAATCTGATTCTGAAAAAAATTTCTATTTGAACAATGGGAAAAAAATCAAAAAAATAATCAGGAAGATAGACAAATAGTATTGTAATTAGTTCTTTGAGTTTTGGTGGTGCGATAACAATAATTTTTGGATTTAATATTTTAGTTGGTGAAAACTTTAGGGTGGTAATCTTTATTTCTAATTGTCTATTCTTTTCTTTAGTTTGTTTATGTACAGAATTAGTAAACAAGAAAAAGAAAGAATTGGACGGTGGCTGAGAATTTCAAAAGTAAATGCTAGGTAATCGAGTCACGTTTAACGAAGAGTTCTTTAATAGTAAAACAACAAGTTATCTTGAGGCATTTTTTAAAGGATAGCACAATTTATCCTTATATAAAAAGCAAAAATACACAAAAAAACAGAAAGTGAAAATGGTATCATAAATGAATAAAAGAGATTGGTGCAGAGATTGATAAATTTGATGAAGCATTACAAAATCATAAATAGGGAAGAGTTAATTCCAGTAGATAAGTATTTTTCCTACAAATTAGATGAAAGAAGTCTTGTAAGGAGCGATTTTGAAAGTAGCATCTATGTAGAAGATTCATTCATATGTTTTGTGGAACTTTCTTTGATAGAAATTAGGGAGTAGAAATGAAAAGTGGTAACAAGTATCAAAAAGCAAATGAACAATGAGAACATTATGATTATCTAAAAGAAACAAAACAAGAAATTAAAAAGATACATTTTTACAATCGATTTGACGAAAACAAGAAAAAGTAGGGGAAAGGGAAGTCAGTTGCAATTTTAAATTTCTTTGATAATTTGGATTTCAATCAAACGGAGAAATCAAGAAGTGTTAAAAAGTAGGGAACTCATCAGAAAAACAGTTATACAAAGTGATGAGTAGAAAGTATAATTATGAAGGGAGTATGCAGTGGGCTGGAATGGTTGACATTGCAACATTGTTTGGTGGCACTAACAATTTCAATAAATATTGGCAGGGAAAAGGAACTTCTTGAATGGTTAATGGCTGAAAGCTGTTTTTATCATTCCTTTAAATTTAGGGTTGTTAATATATTGGTTGAAATGTAAGGGTAGAAATCAGAAAATAAAGAATTAAAAAGATTTGGCAATTTTTAAATCATATGTTGGCGGTGGGTTAATAATGAGTAGTGAAGATTTCTTCAGTCCTATTGAGTTTGATTATCTTGATTCATTCTTTGAGGATAGTGAAGTTTATTTATATTTGAAAAAAATAAATATTATAAAGTAGAAAAGAAAGGATAAAATAACAAATGAATAAAAAGTGATTTAATCCATGAAATATTTTTTTATTTGATAAAAGAAATAGCAGATTATGGAATCAAAAGAGAGTTCTTTTAGTATAATTATCTTTTAGATAAAGGGATGAACATAGAAAATATGAGTCGAAGAAATTTCAGCAAGTTCTCTGAGCGATGAAAACAAAGAAAAAAAATTATTAATTTTTATGAGGTGTTTTTTCTCAGGACGGATTCAAACAAATGTATAAAGATGGAGATGAGTTGGGCGAAAAAGTTTTAAATTTTATTAAAGAACAAAATCTTATGACAAATTTGGACGATAAATGAGAAAAAGTGGGAGGAATACAATAGTATGGATTCTCATTTCAAAAAGATTATAACAATAAGTTTCTAGAGGCAAAATAGAACTATAACAAATTTAAGAAAAAAAGTTGATGATGCTTGGTTTCCATAGATAATTCTTTTGGTTATCTATTCATTCTATCAGACGGGTTATTTATTTTTTTCTTGGTATTCAATGAGTTATTGTTTATTTTTGTAACAAATGACAATCTAAGTTCTTTTATTATGACATCAATTATAAGTTCTTTTTATTATTGGAGTAAGTTCTCTTGTAATTTCAGTCTATTTAGATAAAAATAATTTCAGCAGAGCGAAAAAAAGGTTGAGAAAATGGAGTACAAAATTGGAGCATTTAAGGAATAGATAAAAAGAATGTTTTTATGAAATAGACAAATTCTATAAAGATGATTTATTTTATAAAGAATCAAAAAAACAATATAATATAATTTCTAACGTAGGTAATCAAATCATAGGGAGAATAAAAATGAACAGAACTTTAAAAAAACACATACAAAGATAAAAAAAGTATTTATTACGGGTATTGGCTGGATTTAAAGGAGACAGCATGTGCTTACATAGATTAGGAGCAGAAGTAAAAGGATTAGGTTTAAAACAGGAGCTAGTATCTTTTATAAAGGTGAAATTGAAAAATCGTGAAAGTTTATATTCAGGATTGCGTGAAGATTTTTTTCAGATGAGTTAATCAATGACATTCAAAGAAGCAGATTATATTTTTCCATTTTAGACTGAGCAATCGTATCAGAGGGAAGGAACTATGGAACATTTAATACAAATGTTATGGGTGGCATCAAAAATGGCAGAACTTTGTTAAAATGATCATGAAGTATCTTTCCTTAGCGTAGTAGTGAGAAATGTTTGTGAACTCAGTTCCACATCCTCATGTTGAAACAGATTCAATGGACTGGTTGGAATATTCATTATCTAAAGTATTTGATAATGATGCATTAGATATGTATGAGCAAATGGACAGTGTTTCTGACAAAGTTAAATTTATTAGTGGTGCATCAAACGTAGTCGGTGGTGGAGATAAAGGAATTAAGTATTGAGACTTTCAGTTATGGAGGGCGTTGAAAAAGGAGAGTTCTTAAATTGAAATCCAGCATTTGTCCGTCATAGCTATGTGTTAGATTGTCTTTCTATTGAGTGATTGATTAGGATCTTATGGAACATATAGTGACTACAATATTGGTGCAGGTGAACATACAAGTGTTTCTGTACAGGAACTGTAGAATCATTTATCAAACAAGGGCTATCACGATTTAAAAATGGGATAATGGCGGAGAACAATTTGGATTTGAAGGTAATACATTGGGTGTAAATAGCGATAGATTCCACAATGAATTTCCTAAAGTAAATTCTGTATGTGATGGTATGATGATGTTGTTAATCGTATCTTGGTAATCAATAATGAATCAGACAATGGTTGAAAACAAAAAAAGCAAATAGATTTATTGATGAAAGCAATTTCTATCTATAATGAATTTTAAGGACGATAGTATTGAATAAGATTTTAATTGAAATTTACGATTGTTATGGTAGCGGTGAAAGTCGTAAAAAAAGCAACAAGAATCTATGGACAAATTGGAGAACAGAGATGAAAATTATGAATGGTGAAAATTGGTGAGGCATGTTATGGAGATTTTGCGATGGAAACGTTGAGTCTGTCATTATTGATTATACAGGAGATTGGGACGAGCTGATGAGCTATAGAATTAGTTCGTTGATGTATGATGAAAAAGATGAAAAGGAGCTGAAGAAGTTTATAAAAGTCAAAAGATGAAATAAATCTATTGTTTAATGATTGACAGCATTCAAACATTTTGTTATAATAAAATTATTAAATAGAAAGGTTGTTAAAATATGGAAAAATGAGTTGATTGAAATTTTTGGTGTTTATGGAAAAGGTGGTGGCGATAAAAAGAAGTCGAGGGAACATTATAAATTCCATTGATGGATTGAAGGGGTATGGAAGGGTTATGAATGAACATGTAGCGATGGCGGTAAATCTGATTGGCAAAGATTCGTTAAAGGAGAAGTTACAAGTGTTTGTTCACTCAGTATGGTGATGGGACGGAGACGAGATGAATATGAAAGTATTCAGATTCTTACAAAGAAAAAGGTAGAACAAATTGAAAAAAGGTACAAAGGGGCAAAAAGAAAAGAATTGAATAGAGATGCTTTGGGAGTAAGGAAGAAAGATAGAAACTTTCTTCCCTTTCTTTGATTGATATTAAAGAAAAATTTTTTAAAAATAAAAAGGGATTTTGGTATGAGATTTATGATTTTTAATAGGGAACACAATCACAAAGTGAGTATGAACTTTAAGTGATTATTTCTCTGGTATTTACGTAAAATGTTTATTGGATTGATTATAACAGCTTTGGTATCATATTTGAACTCAAAGACTGTGTTGCGGATTTGTTTGTAGCAATCGTACACAATTACAAAATCATAGCAATATTTTTCATTGAAAGCTGTTGAAATGGGTTTAATATTTTACATTGGCAAATCAATGAAAGATTCAAGTAAAAAAATATGACATGGTTCTATTTGTATTCGTTTGTGAATGGAATTACATTTAGTGTTATTTTATCTTTTCTAATCCAGTAACAGTAGCAGTGAGACTTTCTTAATCGAGTTCTGTTATGTTCAGGGTGGTGAAACTTTCATTGGAAGAACAGTAGAAAGATTTATCTGGTGATTAGTAGGTTGACATGTGCAACATTGGTTGGTTTTAATCATTGGCACATTAGTTAATATTTTTCTTACATAATGGTATGTTAGATTATATTATTGGGTTATCTTGGTGTAATTGTTTTCTCAAGAACGATTGGTTATGACAATCAAAAATTCAAAAAGGTTTGCAAGAGTAAATCAAGATAATTATAATAATGTTGGTAGTGCATGTAGCGAGTTTGTAGCTGAACATCGAGATATTCTTATACATTTTAAAATTTTTGGACAAAAAAACAAATAGGAGCTGCAGTCTGGGACGTTTTATCAATGGTTGGGGTTGAGTCATCAAAAATAAGCTAGGGGCTGGGTGAAAACAGCTTTCGTCTGATAGCAATCATTCTAGTAACGATATACAAAATAAAAATTTTAAAGAGGTATTGTAATGAGTCAAATGCACATTGGTAATAGAGGTGACTATGAAATGCGTAGCTGAGCAGATAAATGTCAAAAAGCATGGTATTGGGCATTTTTCAAAAAAGTGGAACAGAGTCAAGAATTTGCAGATTTGAACGAATTAGAAAGCAAGCGGTTTTGAGTTTATAAAAGATGTTCCAAAAAGAAGATATTAGCAGGTGATAATGCTAGGTAATCATGGTCAAAAAGAATTGGATGATCATAAATCTGAATATGAAGATTATAAGCAACGTATTAAATGGCGTAAAGGTTGGGTCAAAGGGGATCAGCGAGAAATGAAATCAATTATTGATGATAATAATAATCAAATCGCAAAAGAGTAGTACAGAGCATAATTTGGTACTGAGAATCGTGAAATATGGAAAAAAATGCAGATGGTGAAGAAGAAAGGAGAACTATGCACAATATAAAGAAGCATTAGCAAATAGTAGTGGCATTTATGCAGAAGCAAAGTAATGGCTAAAGGGGACATCAAGAAAATTTCTCTAAAGTAGTTGATAAAGAAGAAAGGGACGAAACAGGATTTTAGAATTTATGGAAGCAAGGGACGTTCAATCAAGCAGAAAGGTGACGTGACGTTGACGAGAAATCGACAAAAGAAATGAATAAATAACAAAAGAGTGAATTTAAAATCTTTTTATTTTGGAATAATATGGTATAAGGTTGAAAAAAAGATATTTGAAATTCATTAAAACAAATTTTCAATTTCTTGGAGGCATGGTAAGGAGAAAAAGATTGGCACTTTTTATAATTTTTATAATCATTGGTATCATGGTGGTGCATTTTTCTTCTCAATTTTGGTACGTTGTGGCACAAGGAGGTGTGAGCGTGTTGAAAGATTAGGTGAAGTAACTAGGGATTCAACAGCAGGTTTACATTTCTGTTTGACTAGGAATTGATAAGGGTTGAAAAGTCGGGTGAAAACTCTTCGTATGCAACAAGAAGAAATGGCAGTTGAAAACAAGGCAAAGATAATGTATTCGTGGTTATGGACGTACGCAATGTAGAGTGTCAGAAAATAATGTAACAGATGAACTTTCTATAAATTGGGAGCTCGTCCTAGAGGCTGAAATTCAATCTTACATTGAGGGATGAACAAGTGACGTTTCAAGTGTGAAAGTGTGATGGATTTTGAAAAGAAAGATGAAATCGATGTGAGGTTCAAAAAAACAAGTTTGCGAAGAAATGTCAACATACGGTTTACATCATTGTTAAAACGTTATTACAAGAGTTGAGACTGAGGGCGAGTTAAACAATCAATGAACAAAGTGTAACGCAGATCCCAACGTAAAAGAATGAGTAAGAATTAGCAGAGGCAGACAAAATTAAAAGTGTTGGTACGGGAGCGAGCAGAAGCAGAAAAAGATAGATTACATGGTGTTGGTATTGCAAATCAACGTAGGAGGCGTGTTGATGGATGTAGCAGAATCTGTAAAAAGAAATTAAAGGGATCTAATATGCAATTGAGTGAAGAATCAATTATAGGTATTCTATTAGTTAGGCGTGGTAGATAGTTTAAATAATTTTGGTAGAGAACAACAGTGGTATCTTCTTGAAAGTCAAATCCTGGTGGATTGAAGATATTGGAGATCAGGTGGCAGGGTGCATTGGCAGTGATAAAAATAAATAAAATTTTTAAAAGCACAATTTCTTGGGACTTTTTCTTGGTTAATCAGAGGTGGAATAATATATATTACAAAGGGATTTTATAGAAAGAATTTGATAAAATGGATTATAGATTATTTCAACAATTGAGTGAAGAACAAAAGATAAATATATGGTTGGTTCAAAATCTACGGACAATTATCCACATTTATATGAGAATGCATATTCAAATCAGAGACATTTTTCGGGACTGTATTGAAAATGATATGGGTGCAGAACAAAGAAAAGATATTTGTCGTTGGCATTTTCTTGAGTCAAGGAAAATGGTTATTGTGTGATGAGGTATCGAGTTTCAAAAATGGTAGAAATACGAAACAAAAGATTTGAATTGGGACAATTGAGCGGACTCAAGATGTAATATTTTGAAATTTATGGAAATGTTTGGTATCTTGTTCTGATTGTAATATTAAGAAAAAGTGATAATGATACATTGAGATTTGGTTTAAAGAACAATTGGATAACAATGGGTTTCTAATGATTTGTTGATTTATGAAGAATTTGAAGTTCTATTAAAACAAGAATTTGAACAATACGCAAAAGATTATCCTTGGGTAAGATTAGTTAATACAAGATGAACTTTCATAATAAAGAAAATATGAAAGCAAAAAGATTGAATTTGTAGAACAATCCATGATGAAATGGGGTTTATGAATCTCTCAAAATTCTGTAAACAATTATCAATGTTCAGATGGAATTTCAGAAAAGAACAATATTTTTAATTGAAAAAAAGTTCAGAGGGGATAGGAGTTATAATTTCAATCTTGCAACAGAGCATTTCTTCAACAATTTCGGATATGGAAACATTCCTGAAAGAAGATTTAATCAAACTCATTATTAGATTATAATAATTTTATTTTTGCATTTGATGTGTTTCTTTCAGTGTAATAAGCACGTTTTTCTAAAGTAAAAATATTTTGTGAATCTATTATCAAATATTGGTTCAAAAGATTATAAATTTCAAGTTATAGAGAAAGGAATTATTTATTTAAGGAAGTGATTAAGGGTGGTTTATATAGGTGAGTCTTTTCTCTTTTGTTGGTATTTAAGAAAAAAATATTATATAATAGATTAAATGAGTGAGAAAGAGATAACAATGGACAATAAATTTGTGGTAATCAAAATTATAAATTGAACATTCGTGAGGCAGAATGTTGAGCAAAAATGATTAAACGGACAGAAATCAATGATGTTTGGAGATGCTTGTTGATTATCAAAAATGGATATATGGAGTGAATTATAAGATTATTCTTAATGAAGAGATTGAGTGCATTAAGTCTGGAATCATATTTAGAAAGTATTCGGATAACAGGCAATCTAATCAATAAATTGGGTAAACAAACATGAAAAAGAAAATGCAGGAACTTTCATAGGCGATCAAACAGGGGCATGGATGGAGTTTTTATCAGAAAGGAATTTTGAAAAGGATTGTAAGGAGCCGTCAGTTTAGGGGTTGTTATATCGTCACATAAGCAGCGACATGGCGTAAAGGGCGTTTTTCGATAAATGTATCGGCATTACAAAAACAGTATAACAGGCTGAAATTTCAAATAGAAAGAGATAAAATGAAAAAAGCAAATTGCGAGACTCTTTGATATTGACGGAACAATTTATAGGGATCATTAGTAACAGAACATAGAAAGTGGTACAAATATGAAATTATTCCACAGAAGAATATATTAAACAAGTTAAGGAGGAGAGTTTGGAAAAAAATCGGCAAGTTAGTTATGAAGATTATTTAGAAATTTGAGTGAAAATTTCTCAACAACAATTAAAGGGATTAGTAGGGGATGAGATTGATTTTTGTTGGGCGAGAGTAATGAAATTGAGTTCAGATAAAGTTTGTGAGTTGTAGTCGTGATAAAATCAATAGTCATAAAGAACAAGGGCATATGGTTATATTTATTTCAGGTTCATGATTTTTATTGTATCACGCATGGGTGAAAAAAATATAGTGGCAGTTGTAATTGGTTCTGGTTATGAATTTAAGAAAAGATTTATTTGGCTGGAAGATTAGAGCGTGTGGATTTCACGAGCAAAAAAATAAAAATCAATGAGATTGTTGAAGAGTATAATATTGATTTAAAAATAGTTTTGACTATGGAGATACAAACGGAGATGAACAGCGTACTCTAAAGTTGAAATCCTATTGCAATCAATCCTAATAAAAATTGGTGCGTATTATGAAATTAAAAGAGAATAGTCATGTATAAAATCATTGTAGAGCGAAAAGGATTATCTACAATCTTAAGATGGTAAAAGATATTTAATTTAAAAAGGTATAAGGAGCATGTGGCATAAGATTTTGATTTTTCAACATTTTATCAAAAATGTTTTTGGTTATATAACAGGTAATCCTAAGTTCTATCAATTCTTATTTAGATTTGTTTTTGTTGATGGTATTGTATGGAATTATTAAGGCATTCATTAGAGGGAACTTTCATCGGCGTAAAATATTGGTTTTTATGAGTGATTGGGATATCATCTGTCAATATTTTGAGTCTAATCCTATCTTTGGTTTACAATTACATTTGGAATTAGTAGCATTTTGGGTTCAATTCTGGTGGTTTAGGTGAGTCTATTGATTGGATATGGAAGGAAATGAAAAGAGTTTGAACAATTTGGCATTTAATCTTGAATTTATTCTATGAAGAAATATTAAATAAAGGTCAGTTAATTTCTATATTTATGTAGAGGATATAAAGTCAGGTATTGACTCTAACAAAAAAACAGATGCGGAAATGTACAATTAGAATTGGAATTATAGGTGTATTCTTGATTTACAGAATGATTATCAATCTGGAACATGTATGAAGATAATAGAGTTTTTGAAATGGTTCATAATGAAGTCTTTGAAATTGTCAATTTTGATGAAATTGAAGAAAATAGGGAGCATCATTAACAATTTAGTAAGAAGATTATGAGAATGGTTATTCTTGGATTGATGAAAATAATATTATCTTATTAGCAAGTTCTAAGTTATGAAGATAACAGGGCAGATTTTTTTAAAGAATGGTAAAAGATAGAAGAAAGGAATTGAGCATGAGTATTGTGAACAATTAGTATCTTTGTCATTGTTTCAATTGTTTATGGTCTATTTCTATTAAATTTGGGATACTCTATCTTATATAATTGTTTTTGGTTCGATTTATTTAATTGGAGCATTTGATGAGTTTATATTAAAAATAAAGGGCAATAATTTTGAAAAAGAAATTGAAAAATGGATTATAGAAAAGGATTTCAATCTAAAAATAGTGAGATATATTGAAAACAATTTAAAAATTTGTTATAATAGTAAAAATGAATCAATAGAAAGGAGACGAAAATATGGATTCGATTTTGCAAGGCAAAATCTTGATGATAAAAGGGTGGTTAAATATGTTTCCATGGCAGAATCTATTGGCAAAATGGGTAGGAGGCATGACAAAGATCTATCATTAAGGAGTAAAAGGATGGTGGGATCATAAGGATAATGATGCTTACAGATTGGATATTGAAAAATTGTAGAAATTCTAAAAAGATGAAAAATCTTTTAATGAAACTAAATAAAGGATAAAAATTTAGTTCTTTTATTTTTTTATCTAGGTTTGATATAACAAATAAAACAATAAAGGATAGGATAGATAAATGAGTAAAAATAGCATTTCAAAAATGGAATACTGCAGTGTGTCGTCGAGGCAGCAGGCAGCTATAGGCGGTAATGATGTTCAGATCTGATTCTGTTGAAAAAGGGTAAGAATATGCAGATTATCAAAAATCATTTTCGAAACGGACGAAAATCTTAATGAGACAGATGGTCAGTCATAGCTATGTATGACATTGTTAGGGACAGATGAAAGCACAATTAAATCTAAATATGAAGGGATACTCAAGTTTATGTTGATGGCATTGATAATGTATTAAATTACAGAGTTCTGGACGAGATGTGGAGCATTCTGATCCTTATGTAAGAGATTTCTCCACAAGTTGGAACTCTGTTATTCAAAATATCCAGAGCGTTCAGTGGGAAATTTAGTTCTGTTGATGATTTGACATTAAGCATTATGACGAATATTGTGAGCAAAAACAAAGGATTTTGAGTCAGCAAAGATAATCATTATGTAGGAACATGGCGCGGGCTGAGGCTGAGGTAAAAGTTTATCTTGATGTATCTATAAATGGTATGGATGGCAAAAAGCAAAAGAAAACAATGTAGAAGATAACGAGGCTGGGTGCAGTTTGATTTACAAGATTTTTGAATTCTGTAACAGTTAATCAAAACGGCTGAAGTGGTCAATCGACTACAAAAAGAATAAATTTCTATTGACAAAGGTTGTTCTTTATTGTATAATATAGTATAAAAACAATAAAGAAGAAAAGAGATAATAGATATGAAACAAGAATTGAAACACAGTGATTAATTTGTCAGAAGAAAAAGCAAAAAGGGTATATGGATTTGGTGATGGAATAGATTGTGCAAAAAAACAAAATAAAAAAATTGGGATTTGAAGTATATGAATCTGAAAAACAAACGTAATGAGTTCATTAGAATCAATGAAACAATATTGAACAAATTGAGTGTGGTAGTTGGAACGATTTGGGTAGTTTACAATAAATTTTTATTAAAGAACTTTTTAACACAGAACTTTTTATTTTTAAATAAAAGGAGTAATATTATGATGAGACAGGGACAGGATTTGGTAAAAATTCAAGAAGAATTAAAGAAAATCAAAAATGAACTTTGAGGCGATTTTAACAGTTATTATGGTTGAATCTGAAAAATCAGGGAACTAGTCAAATCTATATGAAAATAAAAATTAGGAGAGAAGAGTGGGAATAGATGTTAGTGTTATTAACATTCGAAAAACAGTTGAAGAAGATGGTTGATTAAATTTATTGGTGCATACAATGAACGTTTATATTTAACAGATGGAGCTATTGTTCGAGTTGCGTAGCTGAAACATTAACGAACATAAAGTTTTAAATTCTATTAGTCCTCGTTTAGATGTAGATGAACTCGTGAAGTGGCGGATTGAGTGGCGATAAGGGATTGTATGGAGGCCAGAAGGGCTGTGGAATTATGCGATTATGAGGGAACTATAACATTGATGTTGGCGGGAAAAAAAGTAAAAATCATCAATAGAAGTATGATTGTTGGGAAGACGATTCATTGATGTTAAATAAAAAAATGCAGACGTGGTGAGTTTCATAGTAAAAGTCTAAATATTAAAAGAATGTGGGAGGACATTATTGTTGCTGGGTTGGCATGCTAATTTCATCAAGGAAGATTATATTAAGAAAGGGACGTGTAGTTGATGTTTCAATCAATCGTGTTTACAATGGATTTGTTTCTAAGATTTGCAGTGATGTAGATTTTTGAAAATGTAGATCCCTAAAGAGTTTCATATATTAAAACTGAGGTGGAGTTGAGCATGACTGGTGCGTGCATGGAACAAAATTTGGCAGGGCTATCTCAACAACAAATAAGAAAAGCAATTGGTGTTTCTTATTTTAAAGCGATTACAGACTGTTTTTCTTTAAAGTCGATACATTTATCGAAAATCACGATTTTTATACTTTTTGGTATCATAGTGACGATATAACGAGCTCAAAATCAGTTTTATAAAAAAATATTTTTAACATTTTTTATTGACATTAGTCTAGTTATATAATATAATAGACACAAATATAAAAAGAAAGTGGGTCTCTTATGGAGCAAAGAAAAAGAGATTTTTAGAATCTAATACAGAATTAGTTAATGAAGTATTAGCAAAACAAATGGAAAATACAAATGTTCAAGAATTGGATTGAGTCATTAAAAAGCATTTGATGAAAAAGAGAGTGTTAAGGCAGTTCAAATCATGAAAGAATTTGATGAAAAATAATTGGTCATCATTGGATAAAACTTTCGGTAAAGATGTTTATAATAACGTAAACGTGGCGTAATAATGTCTTGTCAAAAGTTAAAGGTAAAAAGATGTTTCTAAAGTTTTCAGGGATTGGATTTAGATACATTGCTGAAAAAAATCAATAGCATTTCAAAACTAATGACATTAACAAAGCGACTGGTAAAGCATTCTTACATGATATTTTTTTGAGACTTTGCAAAAGTTTGTATAAGTTGAAAAATCATTATAGCTCATTGGATAGTCAAGTTGACTCCATTGCAGAAAGCTGGAATTGTCAGTTGACGGATACAAAAATGACAGTACATATGAACAGTAAAAACAGAGCTAAAAGAAACATTTGAAGAATTGGATGGGCTATATTGCAGGGCGGTGATGCAAAAAGTTCTTGGACGAGCTAATACAATCAATGAAACAAACAGAGCTATTGGGGCGTGGAACTTCAAACAAATTGAACTGACAGAGTGATCAACAGATCTTATCAATTATCAGAGTGAAACTGCGTAAGAAGAGTCAAGATATGAAGGATTTACAATTCTATCTTGCGTTTATTCAATGGCATCTATTGAGCGTTTGCAATCAGATAATGAATTGGTAATCAGTAACATTCGTGATACAATCCAAAGTGGTTTGGCGATTTATAAATCTAAATTTGATACAATTCTTGGAGCATACGTATCGTAAAGGGCATTGAACAAACAAAGGGCGTTCGTGAAGTTATCAACAAACAAATCAGTCTTGCGGTTGACATGGTAAAAGAAAATGCAAAGAAATTTCAAAAATCGTATGGACAACAATTGATGGTAGTAATTATGGACGGATCGTAAGATGCAAGGAGTCATGAAGAGATTGGTACGGGACTCGTGGTGAAGCAGTAAAAAGCATTTGATGAGCAATCTAAGAACTTTGGAAGAAATGAGCTAACAAGATTAACAATCAGTTTGAAAATTGTTGGAGGGACTAAATAAAAATGGGAATGAGATGATGTGTGCTGGATCTTGAAAATAGAAGTGACTTTGTTTTTTTATTGGAATAATCATCTTTATCAGATGAAAGATTTGAAGGCAATCTTCGGTCACTAATTAACAGATTCTATTTTCTATGATTTAATCAACAATGACAATGAAGGGACTGCAGTAATTGTGAAGAAGATAGTATCAATTGAGTCAGTTCTTGACGATTGAGTCGTCTATTTTAGATTTTTCAAAACAATGGAGTCAAAGTTTAATTTACGAGGGCATGGCAATGATGAATTGGAAGATTATGACAGAGCAAATAATCTATGGCTAATCATTTTAAAGTGAACTTTAATTCTTTTGATTTGATTAAAAGCAATGGTGGAAGTAAATGATAGTTATTTTTGAACTTTCATGTTTGATGATTATATTAACAATCATGGGACTTTCTTCCCTATTGAAATTTGAGTTCAATAATGATAATAAAGAAATAACAATTAAAAATCCATTTCAAATTAAGTCCTCAATTGAAGGAGACTTTAAAAGGTAAAAGAAGATTTAAAGTAAGTTTCTATATTGAAGAAAATCATCTTGGTAAGAAATTGACAGATAAAAAAATATAAATCAACACAATTGACACAATAAAGTGTTATCAATTAGAGCGTTGTCTTAAATACAGAAAGAAAAATTCTGTTTTTCGATTATGAAAATCTATTCTATAAACAATTGATCATTGGTATTGGTAAGTCGTGATTCTTTAGAAACAAATATTGAGCAGCGGAGACAAAAAGTTGGGAACAGGTTGGTAAAAAGTTGTGAAAAGCATTTCAGAGGAGTTCAAATATATGAAATTATTCAAGAGGTATTTGTAATGTTTGGATTTTTCTCAGCACTTTTTCTCAAAGAAATACAATCAAGGAAGATAATCGGATAATAAAAATTTGTTAAAAAGAAAAAGAGTATTATCTGGCTAAAGGATTTAGATGATGATTGAGATGGTTGACTTTCAAGAGCACGATTAGATATAGAAAAAGTGACAAAATTCTAAAAAGATAACAGGGGGTATAATTGGATCATCGTTTGGAAATTTATTAGAAGAGATCTAACAGAACAGATTTTGATTGAAAATAAGGCGTGAAATCAAAACAGTAATAAAACAATGACAGATGATTATGTAATTCAAAAGAGCATTCAAAATTCAAAAAATAAAAATGAGTGGACGATAAAGTTAGATACTTTTTGGAATAATATAATTATAAAGTTGATATTCCTTTCAAATCTATAAAAAGAGGTTATACAATCATGTTTAAAAAGGTTTTAATTTTGAAGGCGTATTGAGGTGGTGTTGTTGGTATACTGGGCATAAATATCTTAAAGAGAAATTTGAAGGGGCGGAAAGCAGAAAAAGAGTGATGTGGTTACAGATTCTCAGTGAAAAGCAAATCAGGAACATTCTAGTTTGAGTAATAAAGAAATCAGATCTTATGATGTAGATTCTTTATACAAAAACAGTAGAAGGAGGCGTGTAGAAGGATACATTTCAAATTTAGTTGTTGGCGGATCTGGTTCTTATGATAGCGTTGGTCCTATTTTTGGTTTATGATAATGAAGATGACATCTCATTTTACATTTCTGCAAGATGGTGAAGATTTGAGTTATCGGGGAATGCATATGGAATCAATCTATATAGGTGGCTTTTCAAGTGAGTGTATTTTAATCCTGATTATAAAGGGTAAAAATAAAAATATGTCTGTTGGCGTATATGGAAAACAAAATTGTAAACAATGTAGTTTGGTAAAAATTCCTTGATTAAAACACTGCAGAGCTCGTTTATGGAGTTGGTAATAACGATTGATAAACAAATTTGAACTTGAAGAAAGTACAATGTTGAGAAAATGTCGTGATTTGTTGTTGATGGGCGATGCGGACGGAACTCAAGCCTAGAATTGATGGGCATTAAATAAAAATAAAAGTACAAATTTGTCTGAGTATGAGTTGTGGTTTTTATTGATTTGAGAACTGTCTTATTATATAATCTATTTATAATTAAAAAGATTATTTAAGAAAGGAAAATAATATGGCAATACGTGGTATGATTATTAAATGGGTGATGATGAAATCGAGTTCGAAGAATGGATCAGAGAAACAATTTAGAGGCTTGTTGAAACAGGATGGGAACGAGGGAGTTTCTATGGTGGGTGGCGAATATTATGATGATGGGGGGCGGGTCAGTTTGCGCGCGCGGCAGCCGCGCGCGCGCGCGCGCCGCGCGCGCGCGCGCGCGCGCGCA